>CBJMI02800__coassemble_405_pt1 | contig 263832 bp, 239 predicted proteins | sample CBJMI02800__metabat2_low_PE_003 | metagenome-assembled genome bin CBJMI02800
CCTCGGCCCGACGGGCGTCGGCAAGACCGAACTCGCCAAGGCCCTGGCCGACTTCCTGTTCGACGACGAGCGGGCGATGGTCCGGATCGACATGAGCGAGTACGGCGAGAAGCACTCGGTCTCCCGCCTGGTGGGCGCCCCGCCCGGGTACGTCGGCTACGAGGAGGGCGGCCAGCTCACCGAGGCGGTCCGCCGCCGCCCGTACAGCGTGGTGCTGCTGGACGAGGTCGAGAAGGCCCACCCGGAGGTCTTCGACGTCCTGCTCCAGGTGCTCGACGACGGCCGGCTCACCGACGGCCAGGGCCGCACGGTGGACTTCCGCAACGCGATCCTGATCCTCACCTCCAACCTCGGCAGCCAGTACCTGGTGGACCCGACCACCCCGGAGGAGCGGAAGAAGGCCCTGGTGCTGGACTCCGTCCGGGCCGCGTTCAAGCCGGAGTTCCTCAACCGGCTGGACGACATCGTGGTCTTCGACCCGCTGGGCACCGTCGAGCTCAGCCGCATCGTCGACCTGCAGGTGGCCCGCCTCGGCGAGCGGCTGCGCGAGCGGCGGCTCACCCTGGACGTCTCCCCGGCCGCCCGTGACTGGCTGGCGCTCACCGGCTACGACCCGGCGTACGGCGCCCGCCCGCTGCGCCGGCTGGTGCAGTCGGCGATCGGCGACCAGCTGGCCCGGGCGATCCTGTCCGGCCAGGTGCACGACGGGGACACCGTCCTGGTCGAGCGGGACGACGAGGGCGACCACCTCATCGTCCGCGGCCGGGGCCCGCTGGAGAAGTAGCAGCCGCGCCGTCGCACGGGCCGCTCCCTCGCACAGGCGACGGGAGCGGCCCGTACCGCTTCCGCGGGACGGACCGCTTCCGTGTGGCGGACCGCTTCCGTACGACGGACCGCTCTCGCGGGAGAGGCCGCTCCGGTGTGAGCGTCCGCTAGTCCGGCACTGCCCGCCGCTGCCGCCGCGAGCGGTCCCGCCACGCGCGCGCCAGCCGGTGCAGCTCGGCCCCCTGGGGCGCCGGCAGGTTCCACGTCTGGGTGAGCAGCCGCAGCGTGGACACCCGCGGGCAGCACACCCCCCGCTCCAGGTCGCGGATCGACCGCACGCTCAGCCCCGACGCCTCGCCCAGCTGCTCCTGCGTCATCCCCCGGTCCAGTCGGATGTTCCGCAGCAGCGTCCCGAGCGAGGCGCCCTCCGCGGTCACCGTACGCTCCATCACTGCTCCCCCCTTCGGTTCGAACCACCTCAACTCGCCCGGTAAAAAAGAACTTTGCCTCCCGGTGAGTTCCGTCGCACGCTAACCGCATCCGGCCCGCACGGCAGGCGAAACCGTGCGCCGGGCACGTGACGTGGCTCACGCGAGCGCCGGGCGCGCGGCCGGGCGAGCGGTGAGCCGAGCGCCGGTCAGGCGTACGGACGACGGGGTGGCGGAGGGGTGACGGCGGGCCGACGGCCGCCCGGACACCGTGGGTGACGAAGGCCCCCGCACGCCCCGGCGGCGCCCCGGAACGAAGATCGACGCGCCCCTCGGCGCCCCTGTGAGCGGAGCCCCGAATGAGGCAGGATGGGAGGTGGAAAGGGCGGCCTCTCATTGCCGGCCACCACGTGCACTGAGGAAGAGGACCCCCATGAGCATCGACCCGTCGTCCATCCCCTCGTTCGGCGTGCCCCAGGGCGGCCAGCCCGGCGGCCAGGGCGGCCGGCCGGCCGGCCCTCCGCCGATCATCGTCCCGGACCAGGCCCTGGTCACCCAGCTGCTCGACCAGATGCAGCTCAAGCACGTCGTGGACGAGGAGGGCGACCTCACCGCCCCCTGGGAGGGCTTCCGCGTCTACTACATGTTCCGCGGCGAGCAGAAGGAGCTCTTCGCGGTGCGCGCCTTCTACGACCGCGCGTACCCGCTGGAGAAGAAGGGCGAGATCCTCGACCTGATCGACGAGTGGAACCGCGAGACCCTCTGGCCCAAGGTCTACACCCACACCCACGAGGACGGCGTGGTCCGCCTGATCGGCGAGGCCCAGATGATCGTCGGCACCGGCGTCAACCTGGACTACTTCGTCACCACCACGGCGAACTGGACCCAGGCCGCGGTCGGCTTCGAGCAGTGGATCGTCGAGCGCCTGGGCCTGCAGAACGAGATCGAGGGCGAGGACGGCGAGGGCGAGGACGGCGAGGAGGCCTGATCCCGGCCCCCGGCACGCACCCCGCGGCCCGGCCCCCGGTACGTCCGGGCGGCCGGGCCGTCCTTGTCCCCGGCCCCCGGCTGCCCCAGGATGGCCCTGACGACGAGCCGTGAGGAGCCACCGATGGGTACCAGGCCGCTGCTGAACCGCCGACTGGCCGGGATGGGCACGACGATCTTCGCCGAGATGTCCGCCCTGGCCACGGCCACCGGCTCGATCAACCTCGGCCAGGGCTTCCCGGACACCGACGGCCCCGAGGAGGTCCGCGAGGCCGCCGTACGCGCCCTGCGGGAGGGCCACGGCAACCAGTACCCGCCCGGCCCCGGCATCCCCGAACTGCGGCAGGCCATCGCCGAGCACCAGCAGCGCTTCCACGGCCTGACCTACGACCCGGACACCGAGGTCCTGGTCACCGCCGGCGCCACCGAGGCCATCGCCGCCGCCCTGCTCGCCCTGCTGGAGCCCGGCGACGAGGTGATCGCCCTGGAGCCCTTCTACGACTCCTACGCCGCCTGCATCGCCATGGCCGGCGCCACCCGCCGCCCGCTCACCCTCCGGGCCCCGCACTTCCGCCCCGACCTGGACGAGCTGCGCGCCCTGATCACCCCGCGCACCCGGTTGCTGCTGATCAACACCCCGCACAACCCCACCGGTACCGTCCTCACCCCCGAGGAACTGGCCGCCATCGCCGCCCTCGCCGTCGAGCACGACCTGCTGGTGATCACCGACGAGGTCTACGAACACCTGGTCTTCGGCGCCACCCACCACCCGCTCGCCGCCCTCCCCGGCATGCGCGAGCGCACCGTCACCATCTCCTCCGCCGGCAAGACCTTCTCCTTCACCGGCTGGAAGGTCGGCTGGGTCACCGCGAGCCCCGTGCTGGTCTCCGCCGTCCGCACCGCCAAGCAGTACCTGACCTACGTCAGCGCCGGGCCCTTCCAGTACGCCGTCGCCGAAGCCCTCCGCCTGCCCGACGACTACTTCCGCACCCTGCGCACCGACCTGCTCCGCAAGCGCGACCTGCTGCTCGACGGGCTCAGCGCGGCCGGCTTCCGCGCCTTCACCCCCGAGGGCACCTACTTCATCACCACCGACATCACCCCGCTCGGCGAGAAGGACGGCATCGACTTCTGCCGTTCCCTGCCGGAACGCTGCGGCGTGGTCGCCATCCCCAACGCCGTCTTCTACGACAACACCGACGCGGGCCGCAGCCTCGTCCGCTTCACCTTCTGCAAGAAGGACGAGGTGCTGACCGAGGCGGTCACCCGCCTCCAACGGCTCTGAGGGGAGGACCGCTGCGGCAAGTGCCTTACAAGCGACCGCACTTGGCCGTGTGGCCGCCTTCCGCGGGGCGGCGCTAGCCCAGCCGGGGCGGGTTTGTGCAGAGGGGCCGGGGGCTTCTGGAGCGGGTTGCGCGTCTACGGCGCTGGCGGAGGTTTCGCGCGCCCCCTCGAGCGGGGGGGTCATGGCTCCGACGCCAGTTCTGATCGATACTCAACTCCCATGAGTGACATGCTTCTTTACTGCCAGTGAGGCAAATTCGGCGACCCGTCGGGCACGTCCGGCCGTCCTCCACGCCTGCGCGTGGCGGGCTGCGGCGCGTGGAGCGCGCGAAGAGTGCACAACCAGCGCGCACGGCGCACAGGCCGGTGACAGGGGCGCGCGCTGTGCAAAGTCGCACACCGGGTCGATCAGAGCCGGGAAGCAGGGGTGCTCGAAACGGTGAATGCTTCACAAAGTTGGGTAAATCCCCGACGGGCCCGGCGTATTCATGCTTCTCTGCTGCTGAATCTCCAGCCGGAATCCTTCCTTCCACGGTCGGCCGCGCCCAGGGCCGCACAGCCACGAACAGCCTCGCCATCGCCTAGGCCTACTCGCTGCTGCTCGGCGGGCGCGCACGGAGCTGAAACGCGGAGCCGAGCATGCTCACCACACTGCAGACCTCCTACACGGACACCCGCGCCGGTGACCTGGCCTGGTGCCTCGGCGGCGACCCGCTGCCCGCTCTCGCCGTCCGCGACCTGAGACTCGACGGCGGCCGCCCCGGCGCCTCCGGCACCCTCCAGCTGCGGCTGCTGGGCGCCTCGCACCAGGTGGTGATCTCGGCCGGCCCCGGCGACTGCCTGGAGACCGTCGCCTGCCTGCCCGGCCGCCGCACCCCGCTGCCCGCCCGGGTGGCCAAACAGGTCGGCGGCTGGGAGTACGAGTTCGCCGCCCGGATCGAGGCGCTGCCGCCGCACGACTTCGCGGCCCGCGCCCAGGAGCTGCTGGCCCTGGTCGAGGGCCACCCGCGCGGCCTCGCCGGGGTCTTCCCGGGCGACCCGAGCGCCTTCACCGCACTCGTCACCCAGGGCGGCCCTGATCGGCTGCTCTGGCGGACCTGGCACGCCTACCCGCAGGAGGGGCAGCTGGTCTGCACCCGCTCCTCGCTGGTGGTGTCGGGGCCATGAGGGCCGACGAGCTGGGCGGGACCGTCTGCCCGGCCATACGCTACCCAGCACAAGCCGATGAATCGCACGCAGGAACGATTCGTCAATCGGACGGCACTCACTGTCCGTCGGATGGGCGCAGCTATCCGTCCCGCACGTCCCCTAGCGTTTGTTCGTGATCAACCATCCGGCCGGTCCGCCCGCACACCCGCAAGTGGACCTCGACGACGGCACCCCACCCCTGCCCGGGCGAAGCCTCATCCCCCTGCCCGCCCGCCGTCGCTCCCGGCTGCGCTCCCGCCCCCGGCTCGCCCGGCTCGCCGTCCTGCTGGCCGCGTTCGTCTGCGCGGCCTGCGGACTCGTCTACGAGCTCGAACTCGTGGCGCTCGGCGACTACCTCCTCGGGGACACGGTCACCCAGACGTCCGTCGTACTGTCCGTCATGGTGTTCGCGATGGGCCTCGGCTCACTGCTCGCCAAGCGGCTCACCCGCCGCCCCGCGACCGCCTTCGCCCTGGTCGAATGCGCCCTCGCGCTCACCGGCGGGCTCTCCGTCCTCGCCCTCTACTCCTGCTGGGCCTGGATCGGCCGCTACCAGGCCGCGATGGTCGGCCTCACCTGCCTCATCGGCATCCTCATCGGCGCCGAGATCCCGCTGCTGATGACCCTCATCCAACGGATCCGACGCGAGGACGCCGGACGCGCGGTCGCCGACCTGTTCGCCGCCGACTACGTGGGCGCGCTGATCGGCGGCCTCGCCTTCCCCTTCCTGATGCTCCCCCGGCTCGGCCCCGGCGACGGCGCGCTGCTCACCGGCGCGATCAACGCCGTCGCCGGGGCCGCCGTGGTGCTCTGGCTCTTCCGCGAGGAACCCGCCCCCCGGATACGACGGCTGCTCTGGGGCGGCTGCACCCTCGTCCTCGCCGTGCTCGCAGCCGCCGCCGTGGGCTCCGACCGCATCGAACACGCCGCCCGGCACGCCCTCTACGGCGACCAGGTCCGCTACGCCACCCGCAGCCGGTACCAGGAGATCGTGCTCACCGGCCCCGCCGACGGCCCGCTCCGGCTCTACCTCGACGGACGGCTCGCGGTCTGCGGGCCCGACGAGTACCGGGGCAGCGAGGCGCTCGTCCACCCCGCCCTGGCCAGCGGGCCCGACTCCCGGGTCCTGCTGCTCGGCGGCGGCGACGGCCTCGCCCTGCGGGAGGTACTGCGGCACAGCGGCGTCCGCTCCGTCCGGCTGGTCGACGCCGACCCGGCCCTCCCCCGGCTCGCCGGCACCGACCCCGGGCTCGCCACCCTCAACGGCCACTCCCTGGACGACCCCCGGGTCCGCACCACCGCCGCCGACCCGATGGCCTGGCTGCGCGGCGCGCCCGCCGAGGAGTACGACGTGGTGCTCGCCGACCTGCCCGCGCCCTCCGACGGCGGGCCGGTCAAGTTCCACTCCGAGGAGTTCTACGGCCTCGCCGCCCGGCTGCTCGCCCCCGACGGCCGGATCGCCGTCCGCGGCGGAGAAGGCGGGAGCGGGGGTGCGGACGGGAACGCGGGCGGAGGCGGCCTGTGGCAGATCGAGGCGGGGCTGCGGGCCACCGGACTGCGGACCACCCCGTACGCCGTCCAGGGCAGCGCGACGGCAAGCTGCCGCCCGGGCCCGCCGGACGCCACCCAGGACTTCCTGCTCGCCGCCGCCACCCCGCCCCCGCTCGCCCTCGCCGACGACGCCCCACCGCCACGCGCCCTCACCCCGGACACCCTCCGCAGCTCCACCACCCGCCTCACCACCCTCCGCCCGCCCCGCCCCCCGGCCCCGCTCACGCTCCTCGGGCCCCGCTGACGGGAGGAGGCGGGGGCAGGAGGCGGGGGGTGAAGGGGGCCGCCCCCGGCGGGAGGAGGCGGCAGGCAGGGAGCGAGGGCGGGGCGAAGACCACCCGGACGGGACGGCCCGGCGAGCAGAAAGCCAGCGGGCGGAAGCGCCGGGAAGAGGGCCGCCCCGACGGAGAAGGGCGGCGGGCGGAGGCCGAGGGGGATGAGGGCCACGGTGGCGGGCCGGGCGGAGGGTGGTGAGGCGGGTGGTGACGGAAAGTCGGGCGGTGGTGGGTAGGGACCGGGCGGGGCCCAGTCGGTAGGCTCCGTGGCATGGAGCATGAGGTTGTCGTCCCGATGTCCGCAGAGCTGGTGCGGCAGGCCTTGCAGGATCCGGCGCTGCTGGCGCGGAGCGTGCCCGGGCTGAGCACCGAGCCGGCCGCGGTCGGGGCCGGGCCGGCCGAGGAGATCGGCGGACGACTGAAGCTGCGGATCGGCGGCTCCACGATCACCTTCAAGGGCGTGCTGTCGCTGATCGAGGGCCGCAACGGGGTGCTCACCGTGCTCGCCGAGGGCCAGGAGGCCCGGGGCAGCGGTGAGGCGACCGCCACCGTACGGGTGAGCGTCACGGACGGCACCGAGGACGGCACCGCGGCCGTCCGTTTCACGGGCGATCTGAGCGCCACCGGCCGGCTGACCGAGTTCGACGCCGAGACCCTCGACGCCGCCGGTCGCCGTCTGCTGGACCGCTTCGCCACCGCGCTCACCTCCCCGGACGCCCCCGACGCCCTGGACGCCCCGGAGGAGGGCGACGAGGAACTCACGGACGGGACCGGCGACGAGGGCCCGGACGACACCGCGGCCGGGACCGGCACCGACGCCGAGATCGTCTTCATCGAGGAGCTTCAGGACCAGCCCGGCGACGACCTGGAAGACGACCTCTCCGACCTGATCGCCTTCTCCGACGCCGACGCCGAGCGCTTCGGCCTCCCCACCGGCTCGTCCGACGACGACGAGGACGAGGAGGACGACGTCGACGACCACGACGACTCGGCCGACGCCGCCGGGAACGCCGGTGAGGGCCCCCAGGACGGGGTCGCCGAGGAACTCCCCGCCGAGCCGCTGTTCGCCTACGAGGACGAGCCGGAGCTCACCGGTCCGGTGCGCCGCAGCATCGTCGGCCGCTCGGCCGAGGAGGTGGACCACGCCCCGCCGCGCGGCCGCTACGCCCCGGCGCTGCCGGCCCGCAGCGCGCGGGCCCGGGCGGCGTCCCGCTGGGGCGGCGAGGTCGGCGGCATCGTGGTGCCGGGCACGGGCGGCCGCAGCGCGGTGCCGTGGGTGATCGGTGGCTCGGTGGCCCTGCTGGGCGGGGCCGTGGTGCTGGTCAGGGCGCTGCGCCGCCGCTAGGACGTGTCCGGCCGCGTGGGTGCGCTTCCCGGGCTGCCGGGGCCTGGCCCCGGCGGCGCCCCGCAGGCGGGAGGCCGAGGGCGGGGCCTAGACTGAACGCTCATGAGCAACGACCGCGACGCCCTGCTGGCACAGATCAAGGACAAGGCCGTCGTGCACGGCAAGGTCACCCTCTCCTCCGGCAAGGAGGCCGACTACTACGTCGACCTGCGCCGGATCACGCTGGACGGCGAGGCCGCCCCGCTGGTCGGCCGGGTGATGCTGGACGCGACCTCGCACCTGGAGTACGACGCCGTCGGCGGTCTGACCCTGGGTGCCGACCCGGTGGCCACCTCGATGCTGCACGCCGCCGCCGCGCGCGGGCAGAAGCTGGACGCCTTCGTGGTCCGCAAGACCGGCAAGGCGCACGGTCTGCAGCGCCGGATCGAGGGCCCGGAGGTGAAGGGCCGCCGGGTGCTGGCGGTCGAGGACACCTCCACCACCGGTGGCTCGGTGCTGCAGGCCGTCGAGGCGCTGCGTGAGGCGGGCGCCGACGTCGTCGGCGTCGCGGTGATCGTCGAGCGCGGTGGCGCGGGCGCCGTCGAGGAGCAGGGCCTGCCGTACGTGACCGCGTACACGCTGGACGACCTGGGCCTCTGACCGTACGGCTCCCCGGCCAATACGGCTCCCCGGCCAATACGAAGGGCCGGGTCCTGTTTCACGTGAAACCACGTGGAACAGGACCCGGCCCTCGAAGCATCCGCAGCGAGGCCGTGAACGGGGACCTCAGCCGCGCCGGTGCCGCCCGCTGCCGCTGCCCTGCATGGCGTCCGCGGCGGGGACCTCGACGAGGCCGGCCTTCTTCTTGCGGCGCTCGCGCACGACCTCGACCAGGATCGGCGAGATCGACAGCAGCACGATCAGCAGCACCGCCGGGATCAGGTACTTGTCGATCACCGGGGCGAGCGCGTCGCCGAAGAAGTAGCCGATCAGCAGCATGGACTCGGTCCAGAGCACGCCGCCGACGACGTTCCACACGAAGAAGGTCCTGGCGGGCATCTCCAGGGTGCCGGCGACCGGGTTCAGGAAAGTGCGGATGATCGGCATGAAGCGGGCCAGCACCACGGCCTTGCCGGAGCCGAACTTGTTGAAGTACTCCTCCGCCTTGACCACGTATTCGCGGCGGAAGATCTTCGACTCGGGCTTGTCGAACATCTTCGGCCCGACCTTGGCCCCGATCAGGTGTCCCAGCTGGGCACCGGCGATCGCCGCGACGGGGCAGCCGGTGAGCAGGACGGCGATCGGCAGCTTGGCGCCGTCTCCGAGCACCGAGGAGGCGGCGTTCGAGGCGGCGACACCTCCGATGATCAGCAGTGAGTCGCCCGGGAAGAAGAAGCCGACCAGCAGGCCGGTCTCCGCGAAGATGATCGCGATCAGCCCTATGGCGCCGAGGGACGAGATCAGGGATTTGGCGTCGAGCAGGTTGACGGCCAGCTGGTTGTAGTCCACGGGCGCAGGATAGCGGGCGTACCTTTCCGATGACTTCCGGCCGGGCCCAGCGGGTCGGGTCCCGGTCCGCCGTCGACTTCCGGCCGAGCCTCCCCGGGCGACGTCCCGACTGGCGGGCTCCTGCTGACCTGCGGGCACGAGTCTGGGAAGATGGCCCAGGCGTCCGGTCCGCGGCGGCCCACCACCCTCATGGCCGTACCGCGGAGGTCGCCTCGAACCTTGGTGCCGGAGAGCCACACCGCAGCGCCGCGCGTCGGCGGGCCGGCACGGAGTCGTCACGAAGGCGTACACAGCGTCGGACAGCACCGTCCGTACGCCGCAACCCGACAGGAGCGGATCGCATGCCCATCGCAACTCCCGAGGTCTACAACGAGATGCTCGACCGGGCCAAGGCGGGCAAGTTCGCCTACCCGGCCATCAACGTCACCTCGTCGCAGACCCTGCACGCCGCGCTGCGCGGTTTCGCCGAGGCCGAGAGCGACGGCATCATCCAGATCTCGACCGGTGGCGCGGAGTTCCTGGGCGGCCAGCACAACAAGGACATGGTGACCGGCGCGGTCGCGCTCGCCGAGTTCGCCCACATCGTCGCCGCCAAGTACGACATCACCGTCGCGCTGCACACCGACCACTGCCCGAAGGACAAGCTGGACGGCTACGTGCGCCCGCTGCTGGCGATCTCCGCCGAGCGCGTGGCCAAGGGCGAGAACCCGCTGTTCCAGTCGCACATGTGGGACGGCTCGGCCGAGACCCTCGCCGACAACCTGTCCATCGCCCAGGAGCTGCTGGCCCAGGCCGCCGCCGCCAAGATCATCCTCGAGGTCGAGATCACCCCGACCGGTGGCGAGGAGGACGGCGTCTCGCACGAGATCAACGACGAGCTGTACACCACCGTCAACGACGCCGTGCGCACCGCCGAGGCCCTGGGCCTGGGCGAGAAGGGCCGCTACCTGCTGGCCGCCTCCTTCGGCAACGTGCACGGCGTGTACAAGCCGGGCAACGTCGTGCTGAAGCCGGAGCTGCTGCGCGAGCTGCAGGACGCGATCGGCAAGCAGTACGGCAAGACCGACCCGTTCGACTTCGTCTTCCACGGCGGCTCGGGCTCCACCGCCGAGGAGATCGCCACCGCGCTGGAGAACGGCGTCGTGAAGATGAACCTGGACACCGACACCCAGTACGCCTTCACCCGCCCGGTGGCCGGCCACATGTTCGCCAACTACGACGGCGTGCTGAAGGTCGACGGCGAGGTCGGCAAGAAGAACACCTACGACCCGCGCACCTGGGGCAAGCTGGCCGAGGCCGGCATGGCCGCCCGCGTGGTCGAGGCCGCCGAGCAGCTGCGTTCGGCCGGCAAGCGCCTGAAGTGAGCCCGCTGACGCGCGCGTGACGACGATCGCGCGTGACAACGGTCGTGCCCCCGGCGGTCTCCCGCCGGGGGCACGGTCATGTCCGGACGGTTCCCGGTCCGGACGGTTCGCGGTCCGGACGGTTCGCGGTCCGGACGGTTCCGTGGTCCCTACTGCTTGAGCTCCGCGTACGCCTCCGCGCTGCTGTCCTGCAGGAACTGCCAGCAGCGCGCCTCCTCCTCCGTCTCCTTGATCGCGCCGGCCGCCCGGGCGAGCGCCGCGAGGCAGCGCAGGAAGCCGCGGTTGCCGCGGTGGTCCCACGGCACCGGCCCGTGGCCCTTCCAGCCGCTGCGACGCAGCTGGTCGAGGCCGCGGTGGTAGCCGGTACGGGCGTAGGCGTAGGACTCGACGTAGCGGCCCGCCGCGTAGGCGTCGTCGGCGAGCATGGCCCAGGCGAGGCAGAAGGCCGGGAAGTCGGCGGCCACCTGGGTCGGTGAGGCCGACTCCTCCGCCAGCATCCGGTAGGGCTGCTCGTCCTCCGGCAGGAACGTCGGATCGGGGCCGTCGAGAAGATTCTTGTGAATCGCCATGCAGTGCAGTCTGCCACCCCGGGCCCGGGGTCAATCGCAGTGCGGTGATCGTCGCCCCTCGCGGGGTGCTCGGTGCCGGACGGTGACCGCGATCCTGCCGACCTGGGCCGTCGATCGGCTGAGGCCGTCCGGAGCTGCATACCAGGTATGTAGACATTCACCCGTCCGCATGCCAGGGTGTCGCTCGTGCCCGCAGCCAGATCCGCCCGCAGGCGAGCCGCTCCACCGGAGAACGCTCGCAGCGCCCGTCGCCGCCGCAGGTCACGTCGCCGGATCGGCCCTGGCATGCTCACGGCACTGGTTGCCTCCGTACTGCTGCTGGGCGTCGCCGCCTTCGCGCTGAACCGCCCCTCGGACGCCCCGGCCCCCGCCGCGACCGCCCAGGCCCGGGTCGCCCCGCCGGGCGAGCAGTCACCCGGCACGGCACCGGCGACGCCCACCGGCACCCCCACCCCGACCGCGCCCCCGACAACGGCCCCCACGCCCACGCCCACCGCGCCCGACGCGGGCCCCACCAAGGGCTCCGGCACCTTCAGCACCGCCCCCGCCAGCGCCAAGGCCGTCGGCCGCGGCACCGTGCGCCGCTACCGGGTCGAGGTCGAGGACGGCATCGGCATCGACGCCGCCTCCGCCGCCGCGCAGATCCACGGCATCCTCGGCGACCGCCGCGGCTGGACCAACGACCACAAGAACGGCTTCCAGTTGGTGGCCGGCGGCTCGTACGACTTCACCGTCAAGATCGCCTCCCCGGCCACCGTGGACAAGATCTGCGGCGCCTCCGGGCTGGACACCCACGGCGAGGTCAACTGCAACGTCGGCAACCAGGTGCTCGTCAACTCCAAGCGCTGGAACACCGGTTCACCGCAGTTCAGCGGCCCGATCGACGAGTACCGGGCACTGATCGTCAACCACGAGGTCGGCCACCGGATCGGCCACGGACACGAGACCTGCCCCGGCCCCGGCAAGCCCGCGCCCGCCATGATGCAGCAGATCTACGGCCTCAAGGGCTGCACGCCGAACGCCTGGCCGTACTCGGCGGACGGCACCTACCTGAGCGGCCCGGCCGTGCCGTAACCGTGCCGCAGCCGTCCCGGAGCGCAACGGAGTTGAGACCTGGTGCTGGTGCTCGACCGGAACACCACCGGCGGGCAGGCGGCCCAGGACCCGGCCCTGGTCGGCGAACCGCTGCGCAAGGCCGCCGAAGCCCTGGCCGGGCAGCTCAAGGGCTGGTCGGCCGGCTCACGGGCCAGCCGCTAGCCCAGGACCGGCAGGTACTCCCCCAGGTCGCTGCGCTCCCCCGAGGCGGCCACCGCGTGGTCCGCCACCGCCGCCGCCCAGGGCACCCGGCCGGTGGCCAGCCGGATCCAGGTCAGCGGGTCGGTCTCGACCACGTTCGGCGGGGTGCCCCGGGTGTGCTTGGGCCCCGGGACGGCCTGAACGACCGCGTACGGCGGGATCCGCAGCTCGACCGCGCCGCCGGGCACCCGGTCGGCGAAGGCGTCGGCCAGCATCCGGGTGACGGCGGCAAGGGCCTGGCGGTCGTGCGGGAAGGCGTCCAGGCCCAGCGCGTCGGCCAGGTCGTCGGCGTGCACCACGGCCTCGACCAGCCTGGTCACCAGGTAGTCGGTCAGGAGCATCCGCCGACCGACCACGACGGCGGTCGGCTCCCGCTCCGCCCCGGCAGGCCGGTCGAGCACGGCCCGTACGGCGTCGAGCGACCGGTCGAACGCGGCGGCCACCTCCGCGGGCGGACCGGCGAACCCGGTCGCCGCGTGCTCCGTCACCGCGCTGTCGACGGCCGCGGCCATCGTCCCGCTCAACTCCGCGTAGCCGGCCAGCGAGAGCACCGGCCCGTCCGGTGCCGGGGTGCCCACCGCGGCGGCCGGGTGGCCCAGCGCCAGGCTCAGGTGCGCCAGCAACTCCCGGACCCGCCAGGTGCCGAGCCGGGTCGGCCGCTCCAACTGGTCGGCCGTGAGGCCGTGGACGACGGCACGGAGCGACTCGCTCTGGGCGGCCAGCGCGGCGCGGACCTTCTGCGGCTGGTACGTACGGGACTTGGGAGGCATGGGGCCCAACATACGACGAGGGGCGGACGGTTCCAACGGAACCGTCCGCCCCCCGGAGTGGGCCGGTCAGGCCAGCAGGGCCTCGATGACGCCGGTGTGGGCGTCCTTCAGCTCGGCCAGCGAGACGGTGAACTGCCCCTGGACGTCCAGGGCGTCGCCGTCCACGACACCGATCCGGGTGGCCGGCAGGCCACGCGCGGTGCACATGTCGTTGAAGCGGAGCTCCTCGCTGCGCGGCACCGCCACGACGGCGCGGCCGGCCGACTCCGAGAACAGGAACACGAACGGGTCCGTGCCCTCGGGCACGACGATCCGCGCGCCGTGGCCGCCCTTGAGGCAGCTCTCCACGAGCGCCTGGCCGAGGCCGCCGTCGGACAGGTCGTGCGCGGCGTCGATCATGCCGTCGCGGGAGGCCGAGATGAGGATCTCGCCGAGCAGCCGCTCGCGCTCCAGGTCCACCTTGGGCGGCAGGCCGCCGAGGTGGTCGTGGACGACCTGCGACCAGGCCGAGCCGCCGAGCTCGTCCGCCGTGTCGCCGAGCAGGTAGAGCAGCTGCCCCTCCTCGGCGAAGGCGACCGGGGTGCGCCGGGTGACGTCGTCGATGACGCCGAGCACCGCGACCACCGGGGTCGGGTGGATGGCGACCTCGCCGGTCTGGTTGTAGAGCGAGACGTTGCCGCCGGTGACCGGGGTGCCGAGCACCAGGCAGGCGTCGGCCAGACCGCGGGTCGCCTCGGCGAACTGCCACATCACGTCCGGGTCCTCGGGGGAGCCGAAGTTGAGGCAGTCGGAGACGGCGAGCGGCTTGGCGCCGCCGGCCGCGACGTTGCGGTACGCCTCGGCCAGGGCCAGCTGGGCGCCGGTGTACGGGTCCAGCTTGGCGTAGCGGCCGTTGCCGTCGGTGGCGACGGAGACGCCGAGGTTGGTCTCGTCGTCGATCCGGATCATGCCCGAGTCCTCGCCGTACGAGAGCACGGTGTTGCCGAGCACGTAGCGGTCGTACTGGTCGGTGATCCAGGACTTGGAGGCCTGGTTCGGGTGGCTCGCGACCTTCAGCAGGTCGGCCTTGAGGCCCTCGCCGGTGGTCGGGCGGGCCAGCCGCTCGGCGGTGGGGGCGTCGGCCTGAAGCGCGTCCTGCCAGCTCGGGCGGGCGTAGGGGCGCTGGTAGGTCGGGCCCTCGTGGGCGACGGTGCGCGGGGGCACGTCCACCACGAGCTCGCCGTGCCAGAAGATCTCCAGGCGCTCGCCGTCGGTGACCTCACCGATGACGTTGGCGATGACGTCCCACTTCTCGCAGATCTCCAGGAAGCGGGCGACCTTGTCGGGCTCGACGATCGCGCACATGCGCTCCTGCGACTCGCTCATGAGGATCTCCTCCGGCGAGAGCGTGTGGTCGCGCAGGTGCACCGTGTCGAGGTCGATCCGCATGCCGCCGGAGCCGGCCGAGGCCAGCTCGCTGGTGGCGCAGGACAGACCGGCGCCGCCGAGGTCCTGGATGCCCTTGACGAGCTTCTCCCGGAAGATCTCCAGGGTGCACTCGATCAGGAGCTTCTCCTGGAACGGGTCGCCGACCTGGACGGCCGGGCGCTTGGTCGGCTTGGTGTCGTCGAAGGTCTCGGAGGCCAGCACCGAGACTCCGCCGATGCCGTCGCCGCCGGTGCGGGCGCCGTACAGGATGACCTTGTTGCCGGCGCCGGAGGCCTGCGCGAGGTGGATGTCCTCGTGCTTCATGACGCCCACGCACAGCGCGTTGACCAGCGGGTTGCCCTGGTAGCAGGAGTCGAAGACGACCTCGCCGCCGATGTTCGGCAGGCCCAGGCAGTTGCCGTAGCCGCCGATGCCCGCGACGATGCCGGGCAGCACGCGCCGGGTGTCCGGGTGGTCGGCCGCACCGAAGCGCAGCGGGTCCATCACGGCGACCGGACGGGCGCCCATCGCCAGGATGTCGCGCACGATGCCGCCGATGCCGGTGGCCGCGCCCTGGTAGGGCTCGATGTACGACGGGTGGTTGTGCGACTCGACCTTGAAGGTCACCGCGTAGCCCTGGCCGACGTCGACCACACCGGCGTTCTCGCCGATGCCGACGAGCATCGCGTCCGAATCGGGCTTCTTCTCGCCGAACTGCTTCAGGTGGACCTTGCTGCTCTTGTACGAACAGTGCTCGGACCACATGACCGAGTACATCGCGAGTTCGGCGCCGGTCGGGCGGCGGCCGAGAATCTCCCGGATGCGCGCGTACTCGTCCTCCTTGAGGCCGAGTTCGGCCCACGGCTGGGCGGCGTCCGGGGTCTGCTCGGCGTTCTTGACGGTGTCGAGGCTCATCAGGCGTTCACCAGCTGCTTCAGTACGGAAGTGAAGAAGCCCAGGCCCTCGGTGGTCGGACCGGTGAGCGGCTCCACGGCGTGCTCCGGGTGCGGCATCAGGCCGACGACATTGCCGGCGGCGTTGGTGATGCCGGCGATGTCGCGGTACGAACCGTTCGGGTTGCCGTACCCGTCAGCGGCGTTGCCGCCGGCCAGGTACCGGGCCACGACCCGGCCCTCCGCCTCCAGCTCGTCCAGGACGTGAGCGTCCGCGACGAAGCGGCCCTCGCCGTTCTTCAGCGGGACGACGATTTCCTGGCCCGCCGAGTAATCCCCGGTCCAGGCCGTCTCCGCGTTCTCGATGCGCAGCTTCTGGTCGCGGCAGACGAAGTGCAGCGAGTCGTTCCGGGTGAGCGCGCCGGGCAGCAGGTGGGATTCGCACAGCACCTGGAAGCCGTTGCAGATACCCAGGACCGGCATTCCGAGCTTGGCCTGCTCGATGACGGTCTCCATCACCGGCGAGAAGCGGGAGATCGCGCCGCAACGCAGATAGTCGCCGTAACTGAATCCGCCGGGCAGGACGACGGCGTCGACCTGGTGGAGATCCTTGTCACGGTGCCAGAGGGCGACCGGCTCCGCGCCGGCCAGGCGGACCGCGCGCTGGGCGTCGCGGTCGTCGAGCGAGCCGGGGAAAGTGACGACGCCGATGCGGGTGGTCACTTCGCCGCCTCCTCGACGCGGACGGTGAAGTCCTCGATCACGGTGTTGGCGAGAAAGGTCTCGGCGGCTTCACGGATACGGGCGAGCGCGGCGTCGTCGACCGGGCCCTCCAGCTCCAGCTCGAAACGCTTGCCCTGGCGGACGTCGGCGATCCCGGTGAATCCGAGACGGGGCAGTGCACGCTGCACCGCCTGTCCCTGGGGGTCGAGGATCTCCGGCTTGAGCATGACGTCGACTACGACGCGTGCCACTGGCACTCCCGGTGGTGTCTTCGGTGAGGCGGGGGAACTCCAGACTACCGGCCGTTCGGGGGAGGATTGCTGGCCGGGGAGAGTGACGCGCGTAGACCCAGGACCCTTACGCCACAAGGGATCCAGCGGCCCCACCCCCCGCCCGGGCCGGCCCGTTTCCGGGGATTCGCGGCCCCGAAGGGGAACCCCCGGAGAACACCCGAATACGGCACTTGGGGACAGAACCGCCCGTCCCGCGCATCGGTATCCGGCAGTCCCGCGAAGACTCGTGAATATCCGGAAAAGAATGCCGGACTCTTCGATTTCGACCCCCTTCGGGTGCAGAATAGGGCCACCTGTCGCGGCAAGTGCTGCGTATCCGGCGGGCCACCAGGCCTGCCCGTGTGCGCTTGCGCGAGTTGGTGCACATCAGGCCACGGGGCACACTCCGTGAACCGGCGGCCGAATTGCCCGAGAGGATTGACACCCATGGCTCAGCGTGTAGTTGTCACGCTCTCCGACGACCTGGACGGCGGCGCAGCCGCAGAAACCGTCCACTTCGGCGTCGACGGGAAGTCGTACGAGATCGACCTGTCCGTGGACAACGCGGAAAAGCTGCGGGAGGCCCTCGCCCCGTTCGTCGCGGCCGGCCGGCGCCAGAGCCGTACCGGAAAGTCCTTCCGCCGCACCGCGCTCACCCCGGATCCGGCCGCCGTGCGCGCCTGGGCCCTGTCGCGCGGCATGGAACTGCCGGCCCGCGGCCGGATCCCCAAGCACGTGTACGAGGCCTTCGCCGAGGCGAACTGACCCCGTCGGGGCCCCGCCCCCGGTCGCCCCGCCCACCCGGACCGAAAGGGTGGGGCGACCACCCCGAACGATGCTGTAGAGTATTCCTCGTCGCCGCAACGGAGAGATCCGAAGAGGCGGCGGGTGCCCCACCAGGCACCATGCGGACGTGGCTCAGTTGGTAGAGCATCACCTTGCCAAGGTGAGGGTCGCGAGTTCGAATCTCGTCGTCCGCTCCAGAGCGAAGGCCCCCTCGATCGAGGGGGCCTTCGACGTATTCCGGCTTCCCCCATTCCCCCTTCCCCCCATGACATTTGTCATCGCCGACCCGTGGATCCGCACTGCCGACCCGTGACGGCGCGCACTGCCCCCGGGCCCGGGGCGGCGGAAGGCTGGGGGCATGGAAACGAGCAAGCCCGGCCGCCCCGGCGACAGCGTGATCGAGGTCACCGACCTGCACCGCCACTACGGCACCGGCGCCACCGAGTACCACGCCGTCCGCGGCGTCGACCTCACCGTCGGCCGCGGCGAGCTGTTCGCCCTGCTCGGCACCAACGGCGCCGGCAAGACCTCCACCCTGGAGCTCATCGAGGGGCTGGCCGCGCCCAGCGGCGGCACCGTCCGGGTGCTCGGCCACGACCCCTTCAAGGAGCGCGCCGCCGTCCGGCCGCGGATCGGCGTCATGCTCCAGGAGGGCGGCTTCCCCGGTGAGCTCACCGCCGCGGAGACCGGCCGCGCCTGGGCCGGGGTGACCAGCGGCGCCCGCCCGGTCGCGGAGGCCCTGGAGCTGGTCGGCCTCGGCCACCGGGCCGGCGTCCGGGTCAAGCAGCTGTCCGGCGGCGAACGGCGCCGGCTCGACCTCGCGATGGCCCTGCTCGGCCGCCCCGAGGTGCTCTTCCTGGACGAGCCCAGCACCGGCCTCGACCCGGAGGCCCGGGCCGCCGTCTGGCGGCTGGTCCGCGAGCTGCGCGCCCAGGGCACCACGGTGCTGCTCACCACCCACTATCTGGAGGAGGCCGAGGAGCTCGCCGACCGGCTGGCCATCATGCACGGCGGCCGGGTCGTCACCACCGGCACCGTCGCCGAGGTGATCGCCGGACGGCCCTCCCGGATCACCTTCGAGCTCCCGGAGTTCACCGGGGCCGCACTGCCCGTCCTGCCCGGCGCCGAGGTCACCGTCGACGGCCGCAAGGTCACCGTGCAGAGCACCGGCCTCCAGGACACCCTGACCGACCTGCTCGGCTGGGCCCGGCACCACGGGATCGCACTCGGTGCCCTGGACGCCCGCAGCGCCTCGCTCGAGGAGGCCTTCCTCGCCATCGCCTCCGAGGCCGCCCACCAGGCCCCGCCGCAGGCCCCCGCCGCCGCCCGTCCCGCCCGCCGCCGCCTGATCGGATCCGCCCGATGACCACCGCCGCTCCCGCCCCCGCCCCCGCCACCGCCCCTGCCACCAACACCGTCACCGGCCCGCAGAGCACCACCGCCGGCCGGCTGGTCGCCCTCGGCCGGGCCGAGGCCACCCTGCTGCTGCGCAACCGCGCCGCGCTGTTCACCGCCGTGGTACTGCCGGTGGTGCTGATCAGCACCCTCCACGGGCTGCTCAAGAAGCAGTCCGAGGACAACCCCGGGCTGGACGTCCACTCGCTGCTGGTCTACGGCTCGGTCGGGATGATCCTGGCCTTCGTCGTGTACTACAACCTGACCGCCGCGTACGTGGGGCGGCGCGGCGAGCTGGTGCTCAAGCGGCTGCGCACCGGCGAGGCCAGGGACCTGGAGATCCTGCTCGGCACCGCCGTCCCCTCGCTCGCGCTCGGGCTGTTCATGGCCGCCCTGATCGGGATCGGCGGCAGCGTCGGCCTGCACCTGGCCGTCCCGGTCAACCCGGTGCTGATGCTGGTCGGCCTGCTGATGCTGCTGGCCACCATGATCGCCCTGGCCGCGCTGTCCAGTGCCTTCACCAAGACCGTGGAGAGCGCGGGCATCACCACCCTGCCCGTCATGCTGGTGATGCAGTTCGGCTCCGGCCTGTACTTCCCGCTGGAGGTCATGCCCTCACAGCTGGCCGACGTCTGCCGCCTGCTGCCGACCACCCCGGCCTTCCAGCTGATCCGGGTCGGCTGGTTCGGCACCGACGGCTCCGCCGCCGCGACCGACTTCCTCGGCAGCTGGGGCGCCGCCGCCCCGCACCTGGTCACCGGCGCCGTCTGGCTCGGCCTGGCGGTCTGGGGCGCGGTGCGCTACTTCCGCTGGGAGCCGCGTCGCTGACCCTGGCGGATTCCCCGAGACCCACCCCGTACGTCCTCTGATATGAAGGCAGCGACACGCACGTGATCAAACGGGGAGCACATCGATGGTCCGGGGGCCGATCCGGCGCTGGAGGGGCTACGGCAAGCCGCAGCGCGCCGAGCTGTACTTCCGCTGGTCGCTCTACCTGGTGGCGTGGATCATGCTGCCGGTAGCCCTGCTGGCCACCGCCTCCAGCGTGAAGGTCCAGGGCGCGACCACCGCCGCACAGGTCGGCCTGGCCCTGTCCCTCGCCTCCGTCCTGGTCACCCTGCGGGCGTACCGCACCTCGCTCGACCACTACCTGGGACGACCCAGCACGTACCGGCGCTGGCTGATCGTCAGCGCCGTGCTGACCGTGGCCGGCTCATGGACCCTCCTGCTGCTCGGCCCGGCCTCCGACGGGGTCCCGCCGCACCCGGGCCCGCCGTTCACCTCGGTCATCGCCGCCGCCCTGGTCGGCGCCACCGCGGGCCCCACGGGGGTGGGCCTGCGGTGGCGGTGGGCCTTCCTCTCCGGAACCGCCCTCGTGCTCCTGATCGCCCCGGCGATGCTGCTGGCCGGAGCCGGCTTCGCCACCACCTCGGGATGGCTGATCGGCGCGGTCGTCGGAACGGTCCTCATGGTGGCCAGCTGCCGCAGCTTCGCCTGGGTCACCGCGGTGGTCTGGGAACTGGACGCCGCCCGCGAGGCGCAGTCCCGGCTGGCCGTCGCCGAGGAGCGGCTGCGCTTCTCCCGCGACCTGCACGACGTGATGGGCCGCAACCTCACCACCATCGCGCTGAAGAGCGAACTCGCCGTCCAGCTCGCCCGGCGCGGACGCCCGGAGGCGGCCGAGCAGATGGCCGAGGTGCAGAGGATCGCCCAGGAGTCGCAGCGCGAGGTCCGGGACGTCATCCGTGGCTACCGCACCGCCGACCTGCACGCCGAGGCGATCGGTGCCCGGGCGGTGCTGCGTGCCGCCGACATCCACTGCGACATCGACCTCGGTGAGGAGCCCGACCGGCTGCCACCGCAGGTGCAGTCGGTGCTCGGCTGGGTGATCCGCGAGTCCACGACCAACGTGCTGCGGCACAGCGAGGCCGGTCGCTGCCTGATCCGGCTGCGGCAGGAGGACGGCCGGGTGGTGCTGGAGCTGGAGAACGACGGGGTGCCCGCCGTACCGCTCCCCTCCCAGGGCGGCGGCACCGGGCTGCACGGCCTGCGCGAGCGGCTGGCCGTCCACGACGGGGAGCTGACCGTCCCGACCACCGCACCCGGTACCTTCCGGATGCTCGCCACCGTCCCGCTGCCGGGCTGAGAGAGGCCTTCCGATGACCGAGAACACCGCGCCCGTCCGCGTCCTGCTCGCCGACGACGAGCACCTGATCCGCGGTGCGCTGGCCGCGCTGCTCTCCCTGGAGGACGACATCGAGGTGGTCGCCCAGGCCGGATCCGGCCCCGAGGCGCTGGCGATGGCCCGGGCCCACCGGCCGGACATCGCGGTGCTGGACCTGCAGATGCCCGGCCAGGACGGCATCGAGGTGGCCACCGAGCTGCGCCGGCTGCTGCCGGACTGCCGCTGCATGATCGTCACCGGCCACGGCCGCCCCGGCTACCTCAAGCGGGCGCTGGAGGTCGGGGTCCGGGGCTTCCTGCCGAAGACCGTCTCGGCGGCCGACCTGGCCGGCATCATCCGCACCGTGCGCTCCGGCGGCCGGTACGTGGACCCGGAGCTGGCGGCGGACGCGATCAGCGCCGGGGAGACCCCGCTGACCCCGCGCGAGACGGACGTCCTGGAGCTGGCCGCGGACGGCACCCCGATCGCGGAGATCGCCGAACGGGCCGCGCTCTCCCAGGGCACCGTGCGCAACTACCTGTCGTCGGCGGCCACCAAGCTGGGCGCGGAGAACCGGCACGCGGCGGTGCGGATCGCCCGCGAGCACGGGTGGATCTAGCTCACGGGCGTCACGCGTGCGGCTCAGACCCAGCTGGTGCCGGTCAGCCGCTCGTACACCTCGATGTACTTGGCGCGGGTCTGCTCGACCACCTCGGCCGGCAGCTCCGGCGGCGGCTGCTCGCTGTAGCGGTCCCAGCCGGAGGCCGGGGAGACCAGCCAGTCGCGGATCAGCTGCTTGTCGAAGGAGGCCTGCGAGCGGCCCGGGTGGTACTCGTCCGCCGGCCAGTAGCGGGAGGAGTCCGGGGTGAGCACCTCGTCGCCGATCACCAGCTCGCCGTCCAGCAGGCCGAACTCGAACTTGGTGTCGGCCAGGATGATGCCGCGGTCGCGGGCGATGTCCCGGGCCCGGGCGTAGACGTCCAGGGTGGTGCGGCGCACCTGGGCGGCCAGCTCGGCCCCGATCCGGCGGGCGGTCTCCTCGTAGGGGACGTTCTCGTCGTGCTCGCCGACCTCGGCCTTGAGGGCCGGGGTGTAGATCGGGGCGGGCAGCTCGGAGCTGTTCTCCAGGCCCTCCGGCAGGGCGATGCCGCAGACCGTGCGGCTCTCCCGGTACTCGGTCAGGCCGGAGCCGGCCAGGTACCCGCGGGCGACCGCCTCGACCGGGATCATGTCCAGGCTCTTGCAGATCAGCGTGCGGCCCTTCCAGTCGGCGGGGGCGCCGGCCGGGACCTCGGTGGAGATCACGTGGTTGGGGACGATGTCGGCGATCCGCTCGAACCACCACAGCGAGAGCTGGGTGAGCACCCGGCCCTTGTCCGGGATCTCGTTCGGAAGCACCCAGTCGTGGGCGGACATCCGGTCGCTGGCGACCATCACCAGCTCGCCCGTTCCGGTGCGGTACAGGTCGCGCACCTTGCCGGTGTGCAGGTGGACCAGGCCGGGTACCTGTACCGGCTCGGGCTTGGTGACAAATCCGCTCAAGGTGTCTCAGTCCTCAGGGGTCGTTCACGGGCGTGGGGCACCGCGAAAGGGGAGGTCACTGCCCCTGCAGTCTTTCACGCCCGCCCGGCCCCGGTTCCTGCGGAGCCGGGGCTCAGTTCTTGCAGAGCCGGTCCAGCAGGTTGGCGGTGGCCCGCTGGACCCGTTCGTCGGTGAGGCCGGGGCGGCCGAGGGCGGGCGACCAGGCGAAGGTGCCGGCCGCGAAGACGTACGCGCCGCTGGGCGCCCGGTAGAGCGAGGTCTCCTGGTAGCGGGTGCGGCCGGCCAGGTCCCGGTACGGCGAGTGGGCCAGCAGCACCCGCTCGGTGTGCTCGGGCAGCGCGACCTTCGGGTAGTACCGGTCGGCCTCCCCGGCGACCAGGTCGGGCAGTTCGTCGCCCTCCTGCAGCCCCGTGCCGTCCCACAGCCAGTGCGCGGTGTGCCGGGCGACCAGCGGGACGGGCGCGGCGACCCGGCCCGAGTACTGCACGCCGAGCAGGTGCTGCTCGGGCTCGCCGGCGTCCCGCCAGAGCGCGCTGGCCGCGCCGGGCACCCCGGCGGCCGGACTGCCCGGACCGGGCTTCTGCCGCTTGCGGCAGTTCAGCAGCCGGTTGGGCTCGCCGGAGGCGGCGGCGGACAGCTCGACCCGCCAGTACATGGTGTTGGCGGACAGGAAGACCAGTGAGGTGCCGCCGTCCCGGGCCCGCTCGACGGTCCGGCGCATCGGCTCGGACCAGTACTCGTCGTGCCCGGGGAAGACCAGCGCCCGGTGCTCGGACGGGTCCACCTGCCCGGCGTGCAGGTCGGTGGCGGTGGCGTAGGAGAGGTCGTAGCCGTAGCGCTCGGCCCAGCGGATGAAGTCGTACGCGTGGCCGACGTGCAGCGGCAGCCCGGCGGTGGCGTGCGGGCGGTCGAAGGAGACCGTGACGGCCGCCTCGGACTCGCCGACCAGGCCGCCCCGGCCGTCCCAGGCGTGGTAGAGGCTGGCGCCGGTGCGGCCGTCCTCGGGGAACAGGTTGTACGCCTGCCAGGTCACGTCCGGGAGCACCAGCAGCAGCTCGGCGGTGTGCCCCTGGTCGGCGAAGTCCCGCACGGTGAACGGGATGTGGCTGCGGTGCAGCATGTCCGCGGTGGTCAGCACGGCGACGTACGCGCCGGGCTTCCAGTGCAGCGGGACCTGCAACCGCCAGGAGTGCCACCAGTGGTGGCAGGAGACCGTCCGGTCCACGACCAGCGGGGCGGGCTGGGCCAGTCCGGCGATCAGCGGACTGGACGTCATGTGCCTGGCGCCGTCACCGCCGTAGTGGCCGATCCGGTAGACGTCCACGGTGAACTCGCGGGGCGGATTGACGGTGACCCGGAAGTCCACCGAGCCGCCGGGGCGGATCACCCCGGCCGAGGCGAAGCCCTTGATCTGCTGGTCCACGTCGTTGGAGCTCTGCGGGGTGCCGACCGGCGGCTTGGGCCGCACGCCCTCCGACAGCGGCTGCTGGCCGGGCGCGTCCACCGAGACGTACCAGGGCACGGCGCCCTCGGCCCCGGCCAGGTACTGGTCGGGGCTGCGCAGCCAGGGCAGCGGGCCCTGGCCGAAGGGGTCGGAGACGCTGTAAGCGTGCGTGCCCGACTCCCAGCGGCGGTTGAGTTCGGTCCCCACGCGCCCCTCCCAGGTGCACTTCCGTCCGGCTGGCACGTGCCCCCCGGATGTGCGTGCGGTCTAATACACCACACGGTGCTGGCGCTCCGTCACCCCACGGTAGCAATTGGTGTCGGGAATCTCGCACGCCTCCGGGACAGGGCCTCCGGCCTGCGGAGACGACCGGCGGCCGAGGCCCCCGGGGGCGCGTGCCGGACCGCCGAGCGCCGCCCGGAGGCCGGGGGACGCATGGGGGCCAGGGACGCACAGGGGGGGCGGGGACGCACGGAGGTCCGGTGCCGCCCGGGGCGTCAGAGGCGCACGGGTTTCTCCAGCCGGACCTCCGCCGCGTCCAGCCAGGCGCGCAGCGGGCCGTCCTGGCCCTGCTCCACGGCCTGGGCGACCGGGGCGGCCAGGTCGGTGCGGCGGACCCCGCCGAGCAGCAGCACCGGACCGTCCAGCCAGTCCAGGCCGGGAACGCCGCCCGCGGTGTCCACGGCGGCGCAGCAGACCATCGCGGTGACGTGGTCGACCAGCAGGTCGCGGCCGGTGCGGTCGGGTTCGAGCAGCGGGGCCGGGGCGGTGGTGCGGGCGAGCTGGGCGGCCAGGGCTGCGGCCAGCTGCTCGCCGTCGCCCTCGGCGAGCCGGACCAGCAGCCGGGTGAGGGTCGGGGCACCCGGGCGGGACCGCGGGGCCAGCCGGTCCAGGGCGGCCTGCAGCGCGGCGGCCCGGGACCGCCAGCCGGCGTCCACCACCTCGGCCGGGTAGTCGGCCCACTCCAGCTCGTGCCAGGCGCCGGCCGCCGGGCGGCCGAAGAACAGGTCGGCCGCGAGCCGGGAGACCGCCCGGTCGACCGTGCCGGGCTCCTCCAGCAGGTCGCAGGCGGGGCGGTCGCCGAGCCGGGTGCCGTAGCCGTCGGCCAGCCGGTCGCGGCGGGACAGCTCGGTGAGCGCGGCGACCACGCCGGCGTTCAGGTGGGCGGGGTGGCGGCCGAGCCGCCAGGCGGGCAGCGCGACCCGGGTGAGCAGCCGGTCCCAGCCCGCATAGGCCAGGCCGACCTGCTCCTGGGCGGCGATCCGCAGGCCGTAGTCGACCGTCCTGGCTTCCTCGGAGGCCCAGCTCGCGACGGACCGCTCCAGTTCGGCGGAGTGGCCGCGGCAGGCGCCCAGCAACCGGCGGGTGATCCGCCGGGTGATCCGGTCGGCCAGCCCGGCCGCCCCGCCGCGCGGTGGGGCCGGCGGGGCCGCCAGGGTGGCGCCGCCGAGCCCGGGGGCCGAGCCCGGGCCGGAGTCCAGGCAGGCGTCCAGGCTGCGCAGGAAGCGGCGGGCGGCGGCGATCTCCGGGTCCGCGGAGGCGGCGGTGCCGGCCACCACCGGGGCGAGCAGGGCGCGCAGTTCGCCGGCCCGCATCCACCAAAGGAAGGGCGAGCCGATCACCAGCACCGGCGCGGGCCCCCCGGGGTGCGGCCGCAGGGCGTGGGGGCGCCGCGGCGGCGGGACGTCCTCCAGCCAGCTGTCGCAGTCCGGGGTGAGGGCGACGGCGGAGGGCGCGGGGACGTCCAGCCGGTCGGCCAGTTCGTCGATCAGCCGGTACAGCTCCGGGGCGACGGCGCGCTCGACCGGCACGGCGGGGGTCTGCGGCGGGACGGCCCGGCGCAGGGCGCGGGTGGTCAGTCCGGCCACCAGCAGCGTGAGGGCGGCGAGCGCGCAGACCACCCAGCGGGCGGCGTCCCACCCGGTGGCGTCGGAGGATCCGGCGGCCCCGATCCGGCCGGTGAACCGGCCCGCGAGCAGGACCACCGCGACGGCGGTGGGCAGCACTGCGGCGGCCAGGGCGAGGCCCCGGACCCGCAGGACCGCTTGGGCGTGAGCGCGCGCGGTGTCGACGGCCATACGGTGCGGCACCCCCTTCGGAGCCCTCGGGCGCCCGCCTACGGGCCCTGAGCCGACTCGAAACGATCAGTTCCGACCGGGAAGCGGAGGCGTCCGATCCCCGGCAGTGCATGCTGTGTGGCGCTACTGACATTTTCGACGCCCCGGTCCGGGCGGGTGTTCCGGATCGCCCCGGTTTCCACTCGTCCCGGTGACGCCGCCCGGGCTCCCCGGGACCGGTCCGGTGCGAAGCACCGGGCGACCGCCCGGCCGATCGCCGTCCAGCATCCCCCCGCGGGCGCGCCGCTACCCGGCGGCGACCCCGGCGCACGGCCCGTCGCACGGCGATCCAGCGCACCATAAGGCCGGGCGCCCGGTTGCGTCAGCCGGATGCGGTTGCTGTCACCCGATGGGCTGGAATCGGGCCGCCGAACGGTGCGTCGGCCCCCGGAACCGCTCCCGCCCCGGAAACGCCGGGAGCGCTGCGCCCTGCGGGTTGTTTCCCCTCCCCCGGGGCCCGCAGGCTCGCTCGCCTTTCCAGCGACTCGCTCGCCGAAAGTGCACGGCGGCCCCCGTGCGAGCGGTTCGCACGGGGGCCGCGGGGGCGTGGGCGCCTCAGGCGGTGGCCGCCTTCAGCGCGATGTCGGTGCGGTGCTGGCCGCCCTTGAGCGAGATCCGCGCCACGGCCGCGTACGCGCGGTCGCGCGCCTCGGCCAGGTCGGCGCCGGTCGCGGTGACCGACAGGACGCGGCCGCCGGCGCTCAGCACCCGGCCGTCCTCGTCCGCCTTCGTCCCGGCGTGCAGCACGTACGCGGTGCCGTCCGCCTCGGCCTCGGCCAGGCCCTCGATCGGGTCGCCGGTGCGCGGCGCGGCCGGGTAGCCCTCGGAGGCGATGACCACGGTGACGGCCGCCCCCTCGTCCCAGCGCAGCGGCTCCAGCTGGTCCAGGGTGCCGGTGGCGGAGGCCAGCAGGACACCGGCCAGCGGGGTGCGCAGCCGGGCCAGCACGACCTGGGTCTCCGGGTCGCCGAACCGGGCGTTGAACTCGATCACCCGGGTGCCGCGGGAGGTCAGCGCCAGACCCGCGTACAGCAGGCCGGAGAACTCGGTGCCACGGCGGCGCAGCTCGTCCACGGTCGGCTGCAGGACGGTGTCCAGCACCTCCTGGACCAGCCCGGCCGGCGCCCACGGCAGCGGCGAGTAGGCGCCCATGCCGCCGGTGTTGGGGCCCTCGTCGCCGTCCAGCGCGCGCTTGAAGTCCTGCGCGGGCTGCAGCGGCAGCACGGTGGTGCCGTCGGTGATCGCGAACAGCGAGACCTCGGGGCCGTCGAGGTACTCCTCGATGACCACGCGCTCGCAGGAGGCGGCGTGGGCCAGCGCGGCCGCGCGGTCGGAGGTGACCACGACGCCCTTGCCGGCCGCCAGGCCGTCGTCCTTGACCACGTAGGGGGCGCCGAACGCGTCCAGCGCCTCGGCGGCCTCCTCCGGGGTGGTGCAGACGTAGGAGCGGGCGGTGGGCACCCCGGCGCCGGCCATCACGTCCTTGGCGAAGGCCTTCGAGCCCTCCAGCTGCGCGGCCGCGCCGGAGGGGCCGAAGACCGGGATGCCGGCCGCGCGCACGGCGTCCGCGACGCCGGCCACCAGCGGGGCCTCTGGGCCGACCACGACGAGGTCGGCCCCGAGCTTCGCGGCCAGGTCGGCGACCAGGGCGCCGTCCAGCTGGTCGACCGGGTGGACCGTCGCCACCTGGGCGATCCCGGCGTTGCCCGGGGCACAGTGCAGCTCGGTCACGGAGGGATCTTGGGACAGGGAGCGGCACAGGGCGTGTTCGCGGGCGCCGCCGCCGATGACGAGGACCTTCACGCCAGGCAGCGTAGTCGGTGGCCGGTTCCGGCCGCTCTCCGGTCCCGTCGGATCGTCGTCGGATCCTCCAGGAGAAGCTGTCCGTGAGCCGACGAGACAGGAGGATCCTCCAATCCGGACGGGCCCGGGTGCGCGGTCGGTGTCCGGGTCAGGACGGCAGGTCACCGGGGCCTCGCTCGGACGGGTGAAATCTCGCCGCCCCCCGCAACCCTCCCACCTCGGGTTCCGGTGGCCGAAACCGGTAACGATCAGCGGGGAAGCGCCCCCATGGTCAGCCATTTGGCGGTAAGAAGTGCTGTTGGAGAACCACCGGCAGACGTCATGTCAGCCGATGCGCCGACAGACCAAGCCGCCCGCCCGCCACAGGGAGCCCCACAGGTGAGCCAGCCGGAAATGCAGCCCGAGGAGAGTGCCTGGGGCAAGGAGATCGGCGAGGAGGACCAGCCCGCCGCAGCCGTGGCCCGGCGGGCCACCACCCGCCGCCGGACCGATCTGAGCGCCCGCCAGTTCCCGCTCGGGGACTGGGGCGAGCCCGCCGAACGGCTGGAGGAGCTCTACCGCTGGTCCGAGGAGCGGGCGGTCGAGGCGATCGAGTGGTACCGCCGGGACCGGATCTGGAAGCGCCGCTGGGCACGCCTGCTGCGCTTCGGGTCGGCCGGCTTCGCCGTCGGCGGGGTGACCGCCCCGCTGGTGGACCTGACCGGCGCCGTCGCCCACGGCACCAGCTGGGGGTACGTGGGCCTGGCGCTCTCCGCCGCCTGCTACGGCGCCGACCGGGTCTTCGGGCTCACCTCCGGCTGGATGCGGGACGTCTCCACCGGGCAGGCGCTGCAACGCCGCCTGGAGGCCTTCCAGTTCGACTGGGCCTCGGAGTGCGTGCGCGAGGTGCTCGGCCCGACCGAGGGAACCGCGGGCGAGGCCGCCGAACGCTGCCTGGGCGTGCTGCGCCGGTTCTGCGAGGACGTGTCGGACATGGTCCGCACCGAGACCTCGGAGTGGATGCTGGAGTTCCGCGCGTCGATGACCCGGCTGCCCACCCAGACCGCCGGGACGTGGGGAGGGCGCACCGAGCCCGGGGCCGGCGCCCAGGTGCGGGTGCTGCCACCGCCCGGGACCAGGCCCACCATGCCGCGCCAGCGGCCGCCGGAGGGGCCACTGCGGTAGGCGGTCGGAACGGCGCTACGCGAAGACGATCATCGAGCCCTGGCTGACGCTCCTGGTCGCCGCCGCGTACAGGCCCGACCAGGCGTGCCGCTCCCGGGCGAACGGGTGCACGTCGTCGATCGGCGGTCCGAACGGCTGCTCCAGGCCGGTCGGGCCGAGCGGCCGGGTCGGGTCCGGCGGGTTGAGCGGGTCGATGCCCAGCGCCGGTGCCACCGCCTGCAGTTCGCGCAGCAGCCCGTGGCTGGAGCCGAGCGGGCCGCCGGAGGCGAGCAGCACCTCGTCCACCAGCGGGGTCTGGAACTCGACCGGCACGTACGCACCGGCGTGGTCGAAGTGCCAGACCAGATGGGACTGTTCGGCGCTGCTCTCGAACATCTCCAGCAGTTGCTCGTAGTCGCCGCCGAGCGAGTCGACCGGGGTGATGTCCAGGCCGGTGAGACCCAACAGGTAGGCGCGGCGCAGGAAGTGCAGCGAGTCGTAGTCGAAGGCGGCTATCGGCTCGACCGCTCCGCTCAGCCCGGGGACGAACTGGTAGACCGGCACCTCGGGCAGCCCGCGCGAGGTCAGCACCGCGTTGTAGAGCGCGAGGTCGTCCCGGAAGGGGTTGTCGGGGCTGTGGCTCAGCACGTCCACCAGCGGGACGAGCCAGAGGTCGCAGGCCATGGCCGGCAGTTCCTCTCCGGACGGCGGGATCGCCCGCGGGGGCGGGGCGACGAGGGGGGCGGAGTCGGTACCCGGAGGGCCCGTGCGGGGCACCCGGTTCGACGACCGCCCACCCTACCGGCCCGGGGCCGGGTGCGGATCGGGCCGTCCCCTCGGGGCCTCGGGGGGCGGCTCGGGCAGCCGTCGGCCGAACCGGGTGTGCGGCACCCAGCGCGGTTGCGGCACCAGACCGAGGCCCAGCCCCAGTTCGCGGCCCAGCTCCCGGCCGATCTCGTCGCCCCGGCGGGGCCGCCCGGACCGGTCGCCGCCGGGCGCGGGGGCGGACCCGGCCCGGGACCCGGCCCCGGATGCGGACTCGGTTCCGGAGGCCGTCCGGGCCGGCGGCTGCGGCGCCCGCGGCTCGACCGGGACGGGCAGCGGCTCTCCGTCGGCCACCTCGGTGAGCAGCCCGAGCACCGACACCGACTCCAGCGACTGCCCGGCCAGCCCCGCCAGCAGCCGGACGGTGAACAGGTTGTACTCGCAGATGATCCGGTGCGCACCGGCCAGGTCGTGGGCTCCGATCGCGTCGACCAGGTCCGGGTGGCGGTCCCAGCAGACCCCGCCCAGGGCGGGCATCGCCCGCAGGTGGGGCGCGGCGAACATCCAGGACTGCACCCGCAGCCAGTCCAGGTAGTCCCCGATCCGGCGGTTGCCGAGCAGGGCGGAGACCTCCTGCCAGAACCGGCGGTCGCAGCCCACCATCACGTCGAGGTTCCCGGCCCGGGCGGCCCGCACCGCCGCGTCGGCCCGGCGGCGCAGCGAGGGCAGCCGGGTGAGGTCGGGCAGCGCCCGGCGGGTGGAGAACTGGCGGTGGAAGCTGTCGGTGAGCAGCACCCGGGCCTCGAAGACCTCCAGGAAGTCCTCCCAGCACAGCTCCGGCACGGTGAAGCCGCGGTGGTGCTCGGCCCGCAGCAGCCCCTGCGCACCGAGGTCGACCAGCGCCTCGCGGGCGGGGGTCGCGGAGACTCCGTACAGCTCCGCGATCTCCTTGACCGTGAAGTTGCGACCCGCCTCCAGCCGGCCGGCCATCATCTCCTCGCGCAGCGCGCCGGCGATCTGCTCGCGCAGGCTGTTGCGGTGGATGACCGGGTGGGGGGTGTCGCCGGCGCCGGTGCCGGACATGCGCGCGACCTCCTCGGGCAGGCCGCCGTACCGACCCGCGACGGACCGGCCGACCGGCGGCAGGGAACACGACGAGTGCTCATCTTCTCAAACCGGCCCGGTGCAGGTCCGAACCAACCCACCCGACGACCCTCCCGCGGACAGGCCCTACCGCTGGACGGGCGCCGGAATGCCGAGCAGGCGGTCCCGCAGCACCGGGAAGTCCTCGCGCGCCCGGCCCACCTCGGCCGGGTCGAACTCCACGGTCAGCACCTCCTCCTCCGGCCCCGCCTCGGCCAGCACCCGGCCCCACGGGTCCACCACCACGCTGTGCCCGGCCTGCTCGACCCCGGCGTGCGTTCCGGCGGTGTTGCAGGCCAGTACGAAGGCCTGCTCCTCCAGCGCCCGGGCCCGGGCCAGCAGCGTCCAGTGCTCGCGCCGCTTGGCCGGCCAGGCCGCCGGGACCACCAGCAGCTGGGCGCCGGCATCCAGCAGCGCCCGGAACAGCTCCGGGAAGCGCAGGTCGTAGCAGGTCGCCAGGCCCAGGGTGCCGAACTCGGTCGGCGCCGTGACGATCTCCTGCCCGGCACCCATCACCACCGCCTCGCCGCTGTCGAAGCCGAAGCGGTGGATCTTGCGGTAGGTGTGCATCAGCTCGCCGTCCGGGGCGAACACCATCGAGGTGTTGTAGATCGGCCCGTCCGGGTCGCGTTCGACGATCGAACCGGCGTGCAGCCAGACGCCGGCAGCCCGGGCAGCCGCCGCCATGGCGTCCGAGGTGGGCCCGTCCAGCGTCTCGGCGCCCTCCGACCAGAGGTCGTGGGCGAAGCCGCCCAACGGCCAAAGCTCCGGCAGCACCACCAGGTCGGCGCCCTGCTGCGCCCGTACCAGCGACGCGGCCCGGGCCCGCCGTTCGGCGGGCGGCTCGGCGTCGGAGACCGCGAGTTGGATCAATGAAGCGCGCACAGTACCACCGTCCACGGCAAGAGACCTACGATCGTCACCCGAAAGCGCTGCCCAGCTGTCTCCCGGCAGCGTAACGTGCGGTTAGCGTGTGCGCCCGGAAGCCGGACATCCCGGCCGACCGCGACGGCCGGGCGCGGAGCGTAGGAAAGCTGACGGAGGGCCGGAGATTCCCGTGACGGACAACCAGACCGTGCAGGCTTACACCGAGGCGTGGACGCACAGCATCGAGTCCATATCGGAGCTGGTCGCCCCCCTCCCCGAAGGCTCCTGGAACCGGGCCACCGAGTGCCCCGGCTGGTCGGTCCGGGACGTCGTCTCGCACGTGATCGCGGTGGAGTCCGAACTGCTCGGCGACCCCCGCCCGATCCACTCGCTGCCGCGTGACCTTCGCCACGTCACCACCGAGTTCGCCCGCTACATCGAGCTGCCCGTCGACAAGCGCCGCTGCCACACGGCGCTGGAGATGACCAGCGAGCTGGAGTACACGATCATCCGCCGCTCCCGCGCGCTGCGGAACGCCAAGCAGACGCCCGGCGAGCTGGTCCGCTGGCCGGCCGGGCCGCTGGCCGGGGAGCTCCCGTACCACGAGCTGCTGCGGATGCGGGCCTTCGACGTCTGGGTGCACGAGCAGGACCTGCGCCGGGCCCTGGACACCCCCGGCAACCTGGCCGCCCCGGGCGCGCTGGTCGCCCGGGACTTCCTGCTGGAGCGGCTGCCCAAGGCCGTCGCCCACACCGCCGGCGCCCCGGCCGGGACGACCCTGGTGGTCGACGTGACCGGCCCGGTGGAGTTCCTGCGCACCGTGCGGGTGGACTCCACCGGCCGCGGCAGCGTGGACGAGTCGATCAGCCTGGCGCCCGACGTCCAGCTCACCATGGACTGGGAGACGTACGTCCGGCTCGCCTGCGGGCGCGGCCGGCCCGGGCCGGTGACCGTCGAGGGGGACAAGGAACTGGCCGAGCGGGTGCTGGCCAACTTCTCCGTCACCATCTGAGGTTCGTGGGCGCGCACCACCCGGCGTACACGCACGACAGCGCGCCGGGTGGGCACCACTCGTGCATCCATGCGTCAACGCCGCACCAGCAACCTCACCTGTTCGGCCTCGTTTCTCCGGGCAGTCATGCCATCACCCGGTAGAAGGAGGAGCGTCCTGATGGACGACGAACAGGGGCAGCGGGAAGAGATGGTGCTGGTGCGGTCGAGCTTCCCGGTCACGGGGCAGCCGATCCGCGTCGTGATGATCGACGGGGAGCCGTGGTTCGTCACGGCGGACGTGTGCACGGTGCTGGACCGAGGCAGCGCGAGCCGCGCGGCGAGGAACCTCGATCCCAGCGACACGCGGACTGTGGATATGCGCCTCGTATGCCTGCCCAAAAGTCAGGCATACGGCGTTTCCGCAGGTCAGAAACTGTACAGCCGAGGAAATCCATTCCTGGTCCTGGTCAGCGAAGCAGGTCTCTACTCCCTGTTGATGCGGTCCAACAAGAAGTCCTCCAAGCCCTTCAGGGACTGGGTCACCCGCGACCTCCTCCCATCCGTCCGCCGAGGGGACACGGACATCCCGGCCCAGCAGCGGCGGATGGCGGAGACCCTGTCCGAGGCGATCGGTCGGCAGGTGCGGATCGTCGCGGAGATCGATCACGAGGACTGGCCCGGCCTGACCGTCCACTCGGACGGGACGGTCCACTGCCGGCACGGGGAGATGGTGCTCCACCTGCCGAGCCGGGAGGAGGACAGCGGACCGCCGTTCGGCGCGTACTTCGCCTGCCAGGGCGGGGAGCGGGTCGGGATCCGGGGCAGCCGGGTCGTCCCGGGGTGTCCGAAGCTGAAGCTGGTGGACCTGATCCGCCTGCGGAAAGAGGCGCAGCCGAAGCCAAGCCACCCGCCCGCGCCCGATCGCGGGCTCATGTACGCGGAAGTGAACGCCGGCCAGATTGACCGCATCTATGGGACGGCCTCGCAGATGGCCGAGTTCATGCAGGAGTACAGGCGCTGATTCCGCTGCCGCCATGCGTGAGTCCAACTCACTCATGGCCTCCGCTGACCCTCACTTGAAGTGAGGGTCAGCGCGTTTCCGCAGATCAGAAACGCTACGATCCCGAGGCCATAACCCTCCGCCGCAGGCGGAGGATCATCAGCGTCCCCACCGCCAGCGGCACGTACTGCCAGCAGAACGCCCAGCGGAAGGCGGTGGCCGAGTACGCCTCGGCGCCGGCCGGGGAGACCGCGTCCAGCAGCACCCCGATGCCGAAGAGGGTGATCATCGTGCCGATGAAGCCGCCCATGTTGACGATCCCGGAGGCGGTGCCGAGCCGTTCGGCCGGGTTGCGGGTGCGGGCGTAGTCCAGACCGACGAGTGAGGCCGGGCCGTTGCTGCCCATGACCAGGATGATGCCGACCAGCAGCCACAGCGGAGGGTGGCCGCCGGGCCAGGCCAGGACCAGGGCCCAGCCGAGGCCGGTGGTGGTGATGACGGTGAGCACGATGGGCATCCGGGCCCGCGCCGTGCGGGAGAGCAGTCGGCCGAAGAGGAAGCCGAAGCTCATGTTGGAGAGCACCAGCAGGGTCAGCAGCCCGCCCGCCTCGCCCCGGGACATGCCCTGGGCCTCGACCAGGTAGGGCATGCCCCAGAGCAGGCCGAAGGCGTTGCCGGGGAACTGGGTGGTGAAGTGGACCCACAGGCCCAGCCGGGTGCCCGGCTCCCGCCAGCAGTCCAGGACCTGCCGCCGGACCTTCGGGCGGGCGGCGGCGGTCGGCGGGTCGACGGGCCGTACGGCCGCCGGCGTCTCCCTGAGGAACAGCGCGACCAGCGCGAAAACCGCCACGCCGAGCAGCGCGACAGCGGTGAAGGTGGGCGTCCAGCCCTCGCTGTGCAGCGCCTGGGCGAGCACCACGGTGCTGACCAGGTTGCCGCCCATCCCAGCCAGGCCGGTCAGCTGGGCGACGAAGGGGTTCTTCGCCGCCGGGAACCACCGGGCGGCTATCCGCAGCACGCTGATGAAGGTCATCGCGTCGCCGCAGCCGAGCACCGCCCGGGAGGCCAGGGCCGGGGCGAAGGAGGAGCTGAAGGCGAAGGCCAGCTGCCCGGTGCTGAGCAGCAGTACGCCGAGCAGCAGGACCCGGCGCGGTCCGAACCGGTCGACCAGCAGGCCGACCGGGACCTGCATGGCCGCGTAGACCAGCACCTGGAGGATCGAGAAGGTGGACAACGCGGAGGCGCCGATGCCGAAGCGCTCGGCGGCGTCCAGGCCGGCCACCCCGAGGCTGGTGCGGTGGACGACGGCCAGGACGTAGACGCTGACACCGATGGACCAGGCCACCCAGGCCGCACGGCCGCCGGGCGGCGCAGCCTGGACAACGGTTACGGCCGGGGTCGCGGCGGCGGCCCGGGGAGCGGGTTCGGAGGAGGACGGGGACGGGGCTGCGGCTGAGCGGGCGGGCTCCACGGTCATAGTTCGTCCAGGTTAGTCATCCCATGATGGGAGGCCCAGCCTGGGGTGAGGGGGCCTGCTCAGCCGGTGACCGTCCAGGACACCGACCGGGTCATGTAGCGGTCCCGGAAGGCCTCGTTTCGGACCCAGTCCGTGGTGTCCCGGACGGTCGCGGTGACGGTCGCGGTACGGCCCGGGACCAGGTTCAGCTGCGCGGTGTCCAAAACCCCGCCGTCCGCGACCGGCGGGCTCACCGGGACCCCGTCCACCTTCCACTCCACCTTCAGCTGCCGGGGGCCGGTCAGCGGCAGCGGCCGGGCGTCCAGCCGGGGCCGCCCGGTGACCTCGCCGGGCGGCGGCGAGGGGGTGTCGGTCGGCCGGACCCTGCGGTACAGCTCCTCGATGATCGCCTCGCGGGAGGGCAGGTTGTACGCACTGCCCAGGGTGCGCATCACCGAGTCGGGGGTGGGCCGGTAGAGGCCGTTGGCGCTGCGGTACGCCCCGACGGTGCCGGCGCCGTCCGGGGACACCGCGCCCAGCCAGCGCCACCACTTGGTCTGCTTCTTCTTCATGTCGTCGGCGTCGAGGGTGGAGAGGTTCGGGTAGTCGGCGTCGTCGGGGGCGCTGTCGTACTCGTCGCCGAGGTCCCCCACGGTGTGCCCGATCTCGTGCTGGATGATCCGCCCGGCGTCCGGGCTGCCTCCGGCCAGGGTGGTCACCCCGGTGCCCCCGGCACCGCCGTACTCCGTCGAGTTGGCCAGCGCGATCAGGTACTGCGGCCCGGCGCCGTCGCCGGCGTAGCGGGCGGTGGCGCTCTCGTCGGCGCAGAGCAGCCGGGCGGTCCCCTCGCACCAGAAGTGCATGCCCAGCGGGGTGGCGGGGTTCCGGCCGCGGCTCTCGGTCTCCGCTATCCCGGAGACCGGGGAGACCACCTCGACCCTCCGTATGTTGAAGAACCCCTGGTAGGTGCGGAACGGCTCGATGTCCATCAGGGCGTGCCAGGTCTTGTCGACCTGCTGCCGGAACAGCTCCTGTTCGTCCGCCGTGTAGCCGTCGCCGAGGAGGACCAGGGTGATCCGGTTGGCCGGGTCCCCGGTCCGGCGTATGTCGAAGGTCGGGGCGGCCGCGGGTATCCGTTGGTCGGCGCGGGTCGCGGTGTGCGGGGGCAGGGCCCGGTCGAGGACGGCACCCGGTCCGATCACGACGAACGGCGACGGGCCGGCCAGTTCCAGGGCGGCCGGGAGCACGGCGGTGGACACCAGTACCAGGGCGGCCAGACTCCGGACGAGACGGCCAGGGTTGCCAGCAGGCATACGGGTGCGTCCTCGGGGTTCCGGTCACCCGGTGTCGCCCGGGTGGTGGAGCGGAGACGTACCCGGAGCGGCGTGTCGCCCCCACCGGCGGACGAAAAAGTCACCGACCTGGCCGAACGATCCGCATTGTCCCGGTCATACCAACCAATTCCGCCGATCAGTGCGGGGCGCGCTTCCCCAGGTCCAGCAGGAGGTGGGTGCCCAGCCCGAAGAGCAGCCCCCAGAAGGCCGAGCCGATGCCGAACAGGCTCATCCCCGATGCGCTGGCCAGGAAGGTGACCACCGCCGCGTCCCGCCCGCGCTCCTCGGCGACCGCCGCCGCCAGGCTGCCCTGCAGCGAGGCCAGCAGGGCGACCCCGGCGATCACCGCGATCAGTTCCTTCGGCAGCCCGGTGAACAGGCTGACCAGCACCCCGCCGAAGCTGCCCACCAGCACGTACCCCGCGCCCGAGGACATCCCCGCGACGTACCGGCGGCGCGGGTCCGGGTGCGCCTCCGGGCCCGAGCAGATCGCCGCGGTGATCGCCGCCAGGTTCACCCCCGGCGAGCCGAACGGCGCCACCAGCAGCGACACCAGACCGGTGGTGCCGATCAGCAGCCGGTCGTCCGCCCGGTAGCCGAAGGCCCGCATCACCCCGAGGCCCGGCGCGTTCTGCGAGGCGAGCACGACGATGGTGAGCGGCAGCGCCAGCCCCACCACGGCGGACCAGGAGAAGGACGGCACCGTCAGCACCGGCACGGTCGGCCCGCCCGTACCCAGGTGCAGCGGCAGTCCGACGGTGAGCGCCGCCAGCACCCCGCCGACCAGCAGCGCGACCGGTACGGCGTACCGCGGCGCGAGCCGCTTGGCCAGCAGGAAGGCGGCGAAGCTGCCCACCACCAGCACCGGCGCGCTGTGCACCGCGCCGAAGATCCCGGCACCGAAGGAGAACAGGATGCCCGCCAGCATCGCGTTCACGATCCCCACCGGCACGGCGGCGATCAGCCGGCCGAACCAGCCGGTCACCCCGAACAGCGTCACCACCGCCGCGCTCACCAGGAACGCCCCGACCGCCTCCCGGTACGGGTAGCCGCCCAGGCTGGTCACCAGCAGCGCCGCCCCCGGAGTGGACCAGGCGGTGACCACCGGCGTCCGGGTCCACCAGCTGAGCGCGAATCCGCTCACCCCGCTGCCGATCGCCACCGCCCAGATCCAGGACGCGGTGTGCGCCGGGTCCAGCCGCCCGGCGGCGGCCGCCGCGAGGACCACCACCAGCGGCCCGGAGAACGACACCACGACGCAGACCAGCCCCGCCAGCAGCGCCGGCGCCGACGCGTCCCGCCACAGCGACCGGCGTTCGCCGTCCCCGGCCGCCGTCTGTTCCGGTCGAATCGTCAGCTCATCCGTCATTCCGGCAGTATCCCGAAGCCCGGCCGAAGACTCCCGAAAAAACTTTTCAACCGACCTGCAACCCCCGACGGGGATGCGCGTCTATACGGATGAAGGCACGGAGAGCGAGACCGGCAGAGCCGGGGGGTGCTTCCGCTCACCAGGAGCGGAGCCGGTCGTCTTCACCCAACACACCGTCAGACCCATGACCTTGGGGAGTCACGTCATGCGCACGTCCGTTATCAACCGTTTTGCGAAGAACGACCGCGCCTTCTCCGGCCGCCGCATCGCCGTCCTCGCCGCCACCGCCGTCCTCGCGGGCGGCGTCCAGGTCCTCGCGATGAGCGACACCGCCTGGGCCTGCGGCGACGCCCGGTTCGGCACCTCTCCGGTGCTCGACCCCTCCGTCCGCAAGCCGACCGTCCCGAACTCGGACTTCCGCGACCCCCTGTCCAACAGCCTCGCCGCCGACGGCAGCTGGACCGAGTTCGGAGTGGGGATGACCAACTTCACCGGAGCCGACGTCGCCAAGGCCGCGCCGAGCTTCAGCCTGTCGGGCACCTCCCTGCGCACCAGGGACGTACGGGTCGAGGTCGAGCAGAACGGCAGCTGGAAGCCGCTCGAGCTCAACGCGGGCTGCATCGGGATCGACGCCGACACCGCCTCGCTGGCGCAGCCGCTGGCCAACGGCCGGGCCGCCGACTTCGTGTTCCGGGTCTCGCTCTCCCCCGACTCGCCGAAGGACCTGAGCACGCTGACGCTGGTGACGGACGCCGTCACCGACAGGGCCACGCTGGAGTACTGGGGCAACCGCACCGTGAAGGTCACCCACCCCAGGACCGCGCCGACCACCGGGAAGCCGACCCCGGCCGCCAAGCCCGCACCCGCCAAGCCCGCGGCCGCCGAGCAGACCGCCGCCAAGCAGGCCGCCGAGAAGACCGAGCAGCCCTCCGCCGAGTCCGCCGGGTCCCCGGCTCCGCAGGCCACTCCTTCCGCGCCGGCGGCCTCCGCACCGGCCGGCACCGCCGAGCTGGCCCACACCGGCTCCTCCGGCACCGACACCTTCCTCGCCACCTCGGCCGCCGCGCTGCTCGCGCTGGGCGCCGGCGTCCTGCTCGTCGTCCGCCGCCTCCGCCGCCAGCGGTAGTCGACGGGCTGGTACGGCGAAGGGGCCCTCGCTCCGCACGGCGGTGCGGAGCGAGGGCCCCTTCGTCATGTCTCCGGAGGCGTCAGCCCCAGGTGATCAGGCGCTTCGGGAACTCCAGCAGGCCGGCGATGTCGGCCAGCACCTTGGAGCCCAACTCCCCGTCCACCAGCCGGTGGTCGAAGGAGAGCGCGAGCGTGGTCACCTGGCGCGGGACCACCTTGCCCTTGTGCACCCACGGCAGCTCCCGGACCGCGCCGAAGGCCAGGATGGCCGCCTCGCCCGGGTTGAGGATCGGGGTGCCGGTGTCGACGCCGAAGACGCCGACGTTGGTGATGGTGACCGTGCCGCCCTGCATGTCGGCCGGCGAGGTCTTGCCCTGACGCGCCGTCTCGACCAGCTCGCCGAGCGACGTGGCCAGGCCCGCGAGGGTCTTGGACCCGGCGTCCTTGATGTTCGGGACGATCAGGCCGCGCGGGGTGGCCGCGGCGATGCCGAGGTTCACCTGGCCCTTGACCACGATCTCCTGGGCCACCTCGTCCCACTGGGCGTTGATCTCCGGGTGCCGCTTGATCGCCACCAGCAGCGCCTTGGCGACCAGCAGCAGCGGGCTGACCCGGACGTCCCGGCCCAGCTCGCCGCTCTCCTTGAGCTTGCGGACGAACTTCATCGTGCGGGTCACGTCGACCTGGACGAACTCGGTGACGTGCGGGGCGGTGAAGGCCGAGGCCACCATCGCCTGCGCGGTCGCCTTGCGGACGCCCTTGATCGGCACCCGGACGTCGCCCGCGCCGGACACCGGCACCGGGGCCACGACGGCCTCGGCGGCCTCGACCACGACCGGCTCGACGGCCGGGACCGCCGGAGCGGCCTGGGCCTCGGCGTAGGCGTGCAGGTCCTCGCGGGTGATCACGCCGTCCCGGCCGGTCGGGGTGACGGCCCGCAGGTCGACGCCGAGGTCCTTGGCCAGCTTGCGCACCGGCGGCTTGGCCAACGGCCGCTCGCCGAGCTGCGGTTCGGCCACCGGTCCAGCCGGGACCGGGGCCGGGGCCGCGGGCGCGACCGGGGCCGGCTGCGGGGCGGCCGCCTTCGTCGTGGTGGTGGTCGTCCGCCGGGCCCGGCGCTGGGCGGTGCCGGTGCGCGGGCCGTAGCCCACCAGCACCTCCCGGCGCTCCGGCTCGGCCTCGGCGGCCGGCGCCGGCGCGGCAGCCGCGGCGGGCGCGGGTGCGGTGGCCGGAGCGGCCCCCGCCTCCCCGGCCACCGCGACCGAGATGATCACGGTGCCGACGTCGACCGTCGAGCCCTCGGGGAAGAAGAGCTGCTCGACGACCCCGTTGAACGGGATCGGCAGCTCCACCGCCGCCTTGGCGGTCTCCACCTCGCACACGACCTGCCCGTCGGTGACGGTGTCACCGGGCTTGACGTACCAGCTGAGGATCTCGGCCTCGGTGAGGCCCTCGCCCACGTCGGGCATCTTGAACTCGCGGAGCGAGCGAACTTCGGTGGTCATCTACGCTCCCCGGTATCAGTACGCGAGCGCGCGGTCGACGGCGTCGAGCACGCGGTCCAGGTCGGGGAGGAAGGCCTCCTCGACGCGGGACGGCGGGTACGGGGCGTAGTAACCGCCGACCCGCAGGACCGGTGCCTCCAGGTGGTAGAAGCACCGCTCCGTGAGCCGGGCGGCCAACTCGGCGCCCATGCCCAGGAAGACCGGCGCCTCGTGCACCACGACGGCCCGACCGGTGCGCTTGACCGACTCCTCCAGGGTGGTGAAGTCCACCGGGGAGAGCGAGCGCAGGTCGACGACCTCCAGCCGGCGGCCGTCCTCCTCAGCGGCCGCGGCGGCCTCCAGGCAGACCTTGACCATCGGGCCGTACGCGATCAGCGTCGCGTCGGTGCCGGGGCGGACGATCCGGGCGTCGTGCAGCGCCAGGTCGGCGGTGGCGCCGACCTCGCCCTTGTCCCAGTAACGCCGCTTGGGCTCCAGGAAGATGACCGGGTCATCGGACTCGATGGCCTGGCGCAGCATCCAGTGCGCGTCGTGCGCGTTGGACGGCGTGACCACCCGCAGACCGGCGGTGTGGGCGAAGTACGCCTCGTGCGACTCGCTGTGGTGCTCGACCGCGCCGATACCACCCGCGTAGGGGATGCGCACGGTCACCGGCATCTTGACGTGGCCCAGCGCGCGGGCGTGCATCTTGGCCAGCTGGGAGACGATCTGGTCGAAGGCGGGGTAGACGAACCCGTCGAACTGGATCTCCACCACCGGGCGGTAGCCGCGCAGCGCGAGGCCGATCGCGGTGCCCATGATGCCGGACTCGGCCAGCGGGCTGTCGATCACCCGGTCCTCGCCGAAGTCCTTCTGCAGGCCGTCGGTGATTCGGAAGACGCCGCCGAGCTTGCCGATGTCCTCGCCCATCAGGACGGTCTTCGGGTCCTTCTCCAGCGACTTGCGCAGCGCGTCGTTGAGCGCCTTGGCGATGCTCAGCTGACCGGCCATCAGTGGTTCTCCCCCGCCTCGAAGGAGGCCGCGTACTCGACGTACTCGGCCCGTTCCTCATCGACCAGCGCGTGCGGCTCGCTGTACACGTGGTCGAAGATCAGCGTCGGGTCCGGGTCCGGCATGCTGCGCACGCCCTCGCGCACCCGCAGCCCCAGCTGCTCGCTCTCGGCGTCGACGGCGGTGAAGAACTCCTCGTCCGCCAGTCCCTCCTTCTCCAGGAGGGTGCGCAGCCGCAGGATCGGGTCCTTGGCCTTCCAGGCCTCGGTCTCCTCGGCGAGCCGGTAGCGGGTCGGGTCGTCGGAGGTGGTGTGCGCGCCCATCCGGTAGGTGAAGGCCTCGATCAGCACCGGGCCGTTGCCGCTGCGGGCGTGGTCGAGCGCCCAGCGGGTGACCGCGAGGCAGGCCAGCACGTCGTTGCCGTCGACCCGGACGCCCGGGAAGCCGAAGCCGGAGGCGCGGCGGTACAGCGGGATCTTGGTCTGGGTGGTGGTGGGCTCGGAGATCGCCCACTGGTTGTTCTGGCAGAAGAAGACCACCGGGGCGTTGTAGACCGAGGCGAAGGTGAAGGCCTCGTTGACGTCGCCCTGGCTGGAGGCGCCGTCGCCGAAGTACGCGATCACCGCGTCGTCGGCGCCGTCCTTGGTGATGCCCATCGCGTAGCCGGTGGCGTGCAGGGTCTGCGCGCCGATCACGATGGTGTACAGGTGGAAGTTCTTCTCGTTCGGGTCCCAGCCGCCGTGGTTCACACCGCGGAACATGCCGAGCAGGTTCAGCGGGTCGACGTCGCGGCACCAGGCCACGCCGTGCTCGCGGTAGGTCGGGAAGGCGTAGTCACCGGTGCGCATGGCCCGGCCGGAGCCGACCTGGGCGGCCTCCTGGCCGAGCAGCGAGGCCCACAGGCCCAGCTCGCCCTGGCGCTGGAGGGCGGTCGCCTCGCCGTCGAACCGGCGCACCAGCACCAGGTCGCGGTAGAGCGAGCGCAGTTCCTCCGGAGTGGTGGTCAGGGGGTAGTCCGGGTGCTCGACCCGCTCGCCTTCCGGCGTGAGCAGCTGTACGAGCTCCGGCTGGGCGTCCGTCCCCGTGGCGCGGAGGGTGTCAGGGACAGCGGGGGCCGCCTTCTTGCGAGCCCTCGCCGTGCTTTTGACGGTCACGTTCACTCCTCGGTCTGTCCGGCCGCCCGGGGTCGCCGGTGACCGGTCCGGTCACCGCCTCGCGGGGCGCGCGTGGGTGTGCGCACCTACTGCGTGGCAGGTGGTGATCCTGTTCCGACGGCGTCCCTCACGAGAACGTTACCCAGCGTCCGCCCTTGGCGCGCTTGCGCTAGGACGTCCTACTTGTTCAGGGCCTACAACCCCGAGGGTGCCGCGCCCGGCTCGCCGTCGGAAGGGTGGGGGTGACGGTCGGCGTGACGCAGCTCTCAATTCGAGCGCCTTCAGGACACCAGCGCACGTTATCCGGGCGGAAGCCCGTACGTAAGGGGGTTCTCGGTATCGGTTTCGGCGGCTGTGGCCGGATCACGCCTTTACGGCGCTGCGAACGATACGCCTTGTGTACGGTGATATGGGAGGCTTTGGGCGTGACTGATAACGGACAAATCAGGGTGTTCCTGCTCGACGACCACGAGGTCGTCCGCCGGGGGGTGCACGATCTGCTCTCGGTCGAGGACGACATCGAGATCGTCGGCGAGGCCGGCACGGCCGCCGAGGCGCTCACCCGGATTCCCGCGGTCCACCCCGACGTCGCCGTGCTCGACGTCCGGCTGCCGGACGGCAACGGGGTCGAGGTCTGCCGGGAGATCCGCTCCCGGCTGCCGGAGATCAAGTGCCTGATGCTGACCTCGTTCTCGGACGACGAGGCCCTGTTCGACTCGATCATGGCGGGCGCCTCCGGCTACGTCCTGAAGGCGATCCGCGGCACCGACCTGATCACCGCCGTCCGGGACGTCGCGGCGGGCCGCTCGCTGCTCGACCCGGTCGCCACCAGCCGGGTGCTCGCCCGGCTGCGCGACGGCGGCGAGAGGGAGGACGAACGGCTGGCGCAGCTCACCAAGCAGGAGCGGCGGATCCTGGACCTGATCGGCGAGGGGATGACCAACCGTCAGATCGGCAACGAGTTGCACCTCGCCGAGAAGACGGTGAAGAACTACGTCTCCAGTCTGCTCGCCAAGATGGGCATGGAGCGACGCACCCAGGCGGCGGCGTACGTGGCGCGGCACCAGGCCGACCACCAGCACTGAACCCTGGCCCTTTCACACTCCTGACGGTTTGTCAAGGGCCCCCACCAAGGGGCCATAACCTCTGCACGTGACTTTCAGCCAGACCCTCGCCTGCGCCCCGGCCCGCCCCGACCTCTCCGCCCCGCCGATGGGGACCCTCAGTCCACCCGTCCCCCGCAGCGCACTCGTCGAGGTCCTGGCCCGCTTCCGGGTGGGGCGGCTGCTGACCGCCGAACCGGTCGCCGAAGGCCTGCTCAACCGGGGTTACCGGGTCACGACCGAGGCCGGCGACTACTTCCTCAAGTGCTACGTCGACACCGCCACGGCCAGCCGCCCGAAGATCCTCGCCCACCACCGCGCCATGACCGACCTGAACGCCCTGGGGCTGCCGGTGGCACCCCCGCTGAGCTGCGCCGACCGCGGCGGGACGGTGGCCGCCCCGAACGGCCGGATGTTCGCGCTGTTCCCCTGGGTGGATGGCCGACACCGGCACGGTACGGAGCTCGAACCAGCGCGGTGCGACGCGCTCGGCACGCTGCTCGGCCGACTGCACGGCGCGCTCGACGACGTCTGCGCCCCCCTCGACCCGCCCGCCGGCTACCGCAGCGCCGACCCCCTCGACAGCGCCGAACTGGCCCGCGAGCTGCGGCGCCGCGCCCGCGAGCACCGCCCGTACGGCGACCTGGACGCCCTGGTCGAACAACGGCTCGGCGAACGGCTGGAACTGCTCGCCGAGCACGCCCACCGCCGCCCCGACCCGCTCGACGCCCCGCCCACCGGCTGGACCCACGGCGACTTCCACGGCCTCAACCTGCTGTACGACGAGGGCCCGGACGGCGAGCGGGTCGCCGCCGTGCTCGACTGGGACAAGCTCGGCCCGCAGCCGCGCGCCGAGGAGGCCGTCCGCGCCGCCACCCTGCTCTTCAACGACCGGACCACCGGCACCCTCGACCTGGTCCGGGTCCGCCGCTACTCGCAGGCCTACCGGGCCTCCGGCGCCGCCACCGCCGAGCACCTGGCCGCCGCCGTCCACCGGGTCTGGTGGGAACGGCTGAACGACTTCTGGATGCTGCAGTGGCGCTACCAGCGGGCCGACCACCGGGCCGACCCGCTGTTCCCCGCCTCGGCGGGGCAGTTGGCGTGGTGGTGCCAGGAGTACGAGCAGGTCCTGGACGCCTTCGCCAACTGAACCGTCAGGGGTTGGTGGGCGGCAGCGTCGCCCCGCCCGCACCCCCGGCGCCACCGGCCCCGGACCCGCCCGCACTACCGCCGGTCGGCTTCGTGGTCGGCTTCTGGCTGGCGGTGCTGCCGCCGTCACCGCCAGCCGGCGCCGACGGCGTCGTGCTCGCCCCACCAGTCGCCGTCGCGGTGGAGGTCGCCGAGTGGGTCGGCGTCGGCGTCGGGGCCTGGGTGTGCTTGCCCGAACCCGGCGACGGAGACATGTTGGTGCCGCCGCTCCCGCCGCTCCAGCCGTACGACCCGTTGTCGGCCGGCTGGGTCGGCCGCCTGCTGCCGGCGCCCGACGACGACGGCGGCGGCGTCGGCTGCCCGTTCTGGGTGGGCGTGGTCGGCTCGGTGGTGTTGACCACCGGGGCGGGCGTCGGGGGCGTCGTGCGGTCCGGGGTGCCGCCACCACCGCTGAGCGCGAAGGCGATCCCGGCCCCGGCCGCGACCAGCACGGCGATCCCGCCGGCCACCAAGCCCCACGGCCCGCGCCGCCGACCGCCGTCCCCGCCGTGGTCGTCCTCGCCGCCACCGCCGTACGGGCCGCCGCCGCCCTGGTAGGACGAGGGGCTGTGCTGGCCGCCCGCCGAGTACGGCAGGACCGAGGTCTGGTCGCCCGCCGCGACCGCGCCGAAGGCCTGGGTGGCCGCCGCGCGGTCCGGCCGGAGCACCTGGGTGGCCCCGGTGTCGCCGGGCATCCCGGTCGCGGCGCCGACCCAGCCGGCCCCGGCCGCACCGTGCATCTCGCGCAGCGCGTGCTGCAGGTGGGCGCGGAACTCGTCGGCGTCCTGGAAGCGGTCGTCCGGGTTCTTGGCGAGCGAGCGCAGCACCAGCCCGTCCAGGCCGACCGGCACCCGGCTGTTGGCCTGCGAGGGCGGCACCGGCAGGTCCTGGACGTGCTGGTAGACCACCGAGAGCGGGGTGTCGCCGGTGAACGGCGGGCGCAGCGTGAGCAGCTCGTAGAGCATGCAGCCGGCCGCGTAGAGGTCGGAGCGGTGGTCGACCGGCTTGCCGAGCGCCTGCTCGGGCGACAGGTACTGCGGGGTGCCCATGACCATGCCGGTCTGGGTCATCGTGGTGGCCCCGCCGGTCAGCGCGCGGGCGATGCCGAAGTCCATCACCTTGACCGCGCCGGTCGTGGTGATGCTCACGTTGGCGGGCTTGATGTCGCGGTGCACGATGCCGTTGCGGTGGCTGTAGGCCAGTGCCTCCAGCACCCCGGCGATGATGATCAGCGCCTGGTCGACCGGCGGCGCCTCCTCGTCCACCAGCAGCTCGCGGACGGTCCGGCCCTCGACCAGCTCCATGACGATGTACGGCGTGGACTCGTCCCCGACGTACTCCTCGCCGGTGTCGTAGACCGAGACGATCGCGTGGTGGTTCAGCGCCGCGACGGCGTGTGCCTCGCGGGTGAAGCGCAGCCGGGCGACGTCGTCCTGCGCCAGCTCGCCGCGCAGCAGCTTGATCGCGACGGTGCGGCCCAGCCGCACGTCCTCGGCGGCGAACACCTCGGCCATGCCGCCGCGGCCGAGCCGGTGGGTCAGCCGGTAGCGGCCGTCGCCGACCGTGCCCAGCGGCACTCCGCGGCCCGGTGTCTGCGGTCCGCCGGCCCCGCCGAAGGGCGGCAGCGCGGATGTCGCGGCTTCGCTGCCCGGCTCGGGGATCCTCGGCGTGCCGCCGGTCCGTCCGACCGCTCGGGCACCCGCCTCGTCGTCCGGCTGCTGCGTCTGTGCCATCGCTCCTCGCCCCGGGCGTTCGCTCGGATCGCGGTGCCCTGTCGCTTACGTATCCCCGAACGCTACCGCTTCCGGCGCGCACCCGTGACACGCGCGAAGCGGCGGGAAACGGTCAGAGCAGACCGTTCCGGTCGGCCTGCGGACCCACCACCACGACCGCGGCGGGCCGCTCGGAGTGGAACTTGCCGTTGGTGTTCTTCTCCGCCTTGTTGACCACGATCGCGATGATGATGCCGGCCAGCACCAGCACGCCGACGATGATCGCGATCACCACGAAGGCCGTGGAGCAGCCGCCGCCGTTGGGCTTCGGCTGCTGGTACGGCGGCATCGGCTGCGGGCCCGGGGTGTGCATCGGCGGCCGCTGTCCCTGCTGGGGGAACGGGTGCGGCGTGTGCGGGGCCTGCGGGCGCGGGGCCTGGTAGGCGGGCGGCGGGGTCCGGTACTGCGGCTGCTGCTGCGCCCCCCCTTGCTGGAGATACTGCGGGTGCGGCGTCTGGTAGGCGGGCGGCGGGGTCTGGTACTGGGGCTGCCCGCCCTGCTGGAGGTACTGCGGGTGCGGGGTCTGCGGCGCCTGCGGACCGGCGTGCACCGAGCGCGGCCCCTCCTTGATCACCAGCGGGGAGCTGGCCTGCAGCGCGTGCCCGCTGCCGCCGCCCTTCAGCTCCGCGATCAGCCGCTCCGCCTCGTCCCGCATCGCGGCCGCGCTCTGGAACCGGTGCGCCGGGTCCTTGCGCAGCGCCTGGGCGACGTAGGCGTCCACCGCCGGGGTGACCGAGCGGTTGAGGCTGGAGGGCGCCGGCGGCTCCTCCTGGACGTGCTTGTAGGCGATCGAGAAGGCCGAGTCGCCGTCGAAGACCAGCTGGCCGGTGAGCATCTCGAAGAGCATCACGCCGACCGAGTACAGGTCGGAACGGGCGTCCACCGGCTTGCCGAGCGCCTGCTCGGGCGACAGGTACTGCGGGGTGCCGACCACCATGCCGGTCTGGGTCATCGACGTGACGCCGGACTCCAGCGCCCGGGCGATGCCGAAGTCCATGACCTTGACATTGCCCTTGCGGTCGAACATGACGTTGCCGGGCTTGATGTCGCGGTGCACCAGGCCCATGTCGTGCGAGGCCTCCAGCGCGTTCAGCACGCCGACGGTGACCTTCAGGGCCTCCTCGGTGGGCACCGCGCCGTACTGGGCGACCGCCTCGTTGATCGTCTCGCGCAGGCCCTTGCCGTCGATCAGCTGCATGACGATGTACGGCGTGCTGGAACCGTCCGGGGCGACGTCCTCGCCGCTGTCGTACACCGTGACGATGTTGGGGTGCTCCAGCCGGGCCACGGCCTGGGCCTCGCGGCGGAACCGCTCCTTGAACGAGTCGTCCCGGCCCAGCTCGCTGTGCATGCTCTTCAACGCGACCTGCCGGTCCAGCACGCTGTCGTACGCGAGGTGCACGGAGGCCATGCCGCCCTCGCCCAGCAGCCGCTGCAGCACATAGCGGCCGTTGCCCAGGGAGAAGCCCTCGACCGCGTTGCCGTGCTCGCTCATGGTCCTCTGCTCCCCCTCGGCGCGGTGGTGCTGCCGCGACCGTGACGTTCGGTCTCGTCCGTACGTGGTGGGCCCGGCCCACCGGCCCGGCGATCCCCTGCCGCGGCGGCTCGACCGGCCAGCGACAGGGGTCAGGGTATCGGCTTCCGCCGACGGTGACCGGTCCAGGGCCGATCCTGGCCCCGGACCGCCGGCGCCGTCCTGCGGCGGTGCGGTCCGGGGCGGATCGTCGTGGTACGTCCGGCCCCGGCGGCCCTACAGGTACGGGCCGGAACGGATCCCGCGGCCCTGGCCCGGGTCCTCCTCGTCCAGGTCGACACCGTGCGAACCGGGCGGCAGCGCGCGCCGCATCTGCTCCAGCTGTGCCCGCGCGGCCATCTGCTGGGCGAACAGGGCGGTCTGGATGCCGTGGAAGAGGCCCTCCAGCCAACCCACCAGCTGGGCCTGGGCGATCCGCAGCTCGGCCTCGGTCGGGATGCTGTCCTCGGTGAACGGCAGCGAGAGCCGCTCCAGCTCGGCGACCAGCTCCGGGGCCAGCCCGAGCTCCAGTTCCTTGATCGAACTGGCGTGGATGTCCTTCAGCCGGGCCCGGCTGGCCTCGTCGAGAGGCGCCGCCCGGACCTCCTCCAGCAGCTGCTTGATCATGCTGCCGATGCGCATGACCTTGGCGGGCTGCTCGACCATCTCGGTGACCGGGAGCTCGCGGGGCACGTCCGCCTCGTCGTCCCCCTCCATCGTCGCCCCGGCGAACCCCTGGCCCACGGGCAGCCCGTCCGGTCCGACGATCAGCACCTTCTGGCCGTCCTGCGGCTGCCCGCCGCCGGCCCGGAAGGGCTCCTGCGACGAGCGCTCGTTCATCGGATTCGTCATGAACAACATTCTCTCTCACTGGGGTTGGTCGGGCGGAAGCCCCCGTTCGTCCCGCCGTCCTGCGCCACCCCGTCACGACGGTACGCCCCCGCGGGCGGCCCGGGAATCCGTACGGATACTCAGTTCCCCGGCCGCTCCGGCCGCCACGGCGGCGCGTCCCCGCCCCGGAAACCCCACCGAATCTCCACGCCACCCGCCACCCGCGCACCGGCTCGACGGGGCCCGGCCCTTCCGCAGCCGCACCCCGGCCAGCCGCCCGGGGGCGGCGCCTCGGGCCCCACAGCCCTGCGACGCCGCCCCGCCACTCTGCGAGCCCCCGGCTCAGCCCTTCCGCAGCCGCACGCCGATCAGCCCCAGGCCGCAGCCGATCAGCCCCAGGCCCACGCCCAGCGGCAGCTGGAGGGTGGAGGGGTCCTGCCAGTGGGCCGGGAGGACGGCCGGGACGGTCCCGGCGGCCGCGGGCCGGCCGGAGGCCGCCGTGTCGGCACCCTGGTCGTCGGCGGGAGCCGAGGCGTCCGGGGCGTCCGCGTCGGAGTCCGCGCCGGACTGGTCGGCGGTGCCGCCCCGGTCCTGCTCGGGCGACTGCTCGACGGCCTGGCCCGGAGCCTGGTTCGGCGGCTGGTCCGGCGCCTGACCGCGCGCCCGGTCGGGCACCCGGTCCACGGTCGCGTCCGGGCGCCGCTCCGGCGCCGAGACCGGGCGGTGGTGGCGCGCCCACCTCTCGTAGAAGTCCGGACGCGACCGGTCGGGCACCATGTGCTGCTGCGGCGGCGCCGCGTTGGGTGACGGCCCGGAGGCCTCGGCCGGATCGGCCCGCCCGTCGGCCCCCGGCGCCGAGGCGTCCGGAGCCGAGACGTCGGGAGCCGGGGAGACGGGCACAGCGGAGTCCGGTACGGGGGAATCCGCAGCCGGGGAGTCGGGAGCCGGGGAGTCCGCCGCCGGGGCCGAGGCGCCCGGGGACGGCTCCGCCACCGCCGTGGTCACGGCGGCCAGCGGGAGCGTCAGTCCCAGCACGGCCGCCGCGAGCAGCCACCGGGAACGGCTGGCCCGGCGGGTACGACGGGGGTGCGGCGCGGCGGGCGGCGGCGCGGTCGGCAGCGGCCCGAGGACGTCGTGCGGAGTTGCAGCCACGGTCGGAGTCCTTCCGACGGCCGACCACGCCCCAAGGGCGGGACCGGCGGCGAGACAGCTCCGGACCAGCCTCACACAATCCGGCAATCGCGGCATTTCGAACCCCTCACGCCACGCCGCTCAGGCCGTCAGCACGACCTTCCCGACCTGCTCCCCCGCCTCCAGCACCCGGTGCCCGGCGGCGGCGTCGGTCAACGGCAGCACCCGGTCGACCACCGGCTTCACCACCCCGGACTCGACCAGCGGCCACACGTGCTCCCGCACCGCCGCCACGATCGCCGCCTTCTCCGCCAGCGGCCGGCCGCGCAGGTTGGTGGCGATCACCGCCGCCCGCTTGCGCAGCAGCGTGTTGAGGTCGAGCTCGCCCTTCACCCCGCCCTGCAGCCCGATGACCACCAGCCGCCCGTTGACCGCCAGCGCGTCCACGTTCCGCTGCAGGTACTTGGCGCCCATGATGTCCAGGATCACGTCCGCCCCGGCGCCGTCGGTGGCCTCCCGGAGCGCCTCGACGAAGTCCTGCTCGCGGTAGTCGATCACGATGTCGGCGCCCAGCTCGGTGCACCGGGCCAGCTTCTCCGGGCTGCCCGCCGTCACCGCGACCCGCGCACCGACCGCCTTGGCCAGCTGGATCGCCATCGTGCCGATCCCGCTCGCGCCGCCGTGCAGCAGCACCGTCTCGCCCGGCCGCAGGTGGGCCGTGAGGAAGACGTTGGACCACACCGTGCAGGCCACCTCCGGCAGCGCGGCGGCCTGCTCCGGGCTCAGCCCCTTCGGCAGCGGCAGCAGCTGCCCGCTCGGCACCGCGACCCGCTGCGCGTAACCGCCGCCGGACAGCAGCGCGCACACCTGGTCGCCGACGGCCCAGCCGGCCACGCCCGGCCCGAGCGCGACGATCCGCCCGGCGCACTCCAGCCCCGGGTAGGGCGAGGCGCCGGGCGGCGGGTTGTAGGAGCCCTGCCGCTGGAGCAGATCGGCACGGTTGACGGCGGTGGCCGCCACCTCGACCAGGACCTCGCCCTCGCCGGGCACCGGGTCGGGCACCTCGGCCCACACCAGTGCCTCGGGGCCGCCGGGTACGGGAATCGTCATCGCATGCATGCACCGAACCTACTGCGCCGCACGGCGGTCCGGCCGCCAGGCCCCGCCCCACGCCGTCGACTTGATGACGATCACCCGGTCGGTCAGCTGCAGCGCCGCGGCCTCCGGCTCGTTGTAGTTGAGCACCCGTCGGCCGCGCACCACCGCGACCACCAGGTCCTCGCACTCGCGCGGACCTCGCTCCGCTCGCTCAAACGCCCACCCCGCCGCGCCCGGCAGGGGCACTCCCCCACACGCACCTCTCGACGATGACCTCGCCCCGCTCGCTCATACGCCCGTCTCGACGGTGAGCTCGCTCACGGCGCCTCCACCAGCTCGACGACCTCCCCCGCCGCCGCCCCGCCGGGCGGGATCACCGCCAGCGCCTCGGCCCGGGCGAGGCCGCGCAGCATCGCGGGCCCGTCGAAGGCGAGCGGTACGACCCCCTCGGCGGTGCGCCGCACCGGCTGGAGCCGGGTGTCCACCGGGTGCCCGGGCAGCAGGACGGCCGCCGGGGCGGGTGCGGGGCCGGAGGCAGCCCGTCCGCTACGGGCGTGCAGCAGCGGCAGGGCGAGCGTGACCATCCCGGCGACGGCCGCCAGCGGGTTGCCGGGCAGGCCCACCAGGTGGCGCCCGCCGGGGAGTTCGGCCAGCAGCATGGGGTGCCCGGGACGGACGGCCACGCCGTCCACCAGTAGCCGGGCGCCGACCTCGGCGAGCGCCCGGTGCAGGAAGTCCACCGGTCCGGCGGCCGTCCCGCCGGTGGTGACCACCACGTCGGCGGTGGAGTACCGCAGGGCGTCCCGCAGCAGACCGAAGTCGTCGCGCACGCAACGCACTTCGGCCACCTCCGCACCGGCCGCGCGCAGCCAGGGCGGCAACAGCGGGCTCAGCGCGTCCCGGACCAGCCCCGGGCCGGGGATTCCGCTGTCGAGCAACTCATCGCCCAGTACCAGGACTTGGACCACAGGACGGCGGCGCACCGCGAGCCGGTCATGCCCGCAGGCGGCGGCCAGGCCGAGCACGGCCGGACCGATCACCGTCCCGGCGGGCAGCAGCTCCTCACCCCGGCGGCACTCCTGGCCGCGCGGGCGCACGTCCTGACCGGTTGTCAGATTCGCCGGGCCGCGCTCGCGCAGCAGCGTGCCCTCGGTCCTGCCGTGCTCCCGACGCAGTACGGCGGTGGCTCCGGGCGGCAGTTGGGCGCCGGTGGCGATCTCGACCGCGCTGCCGTCGGCCAGCGGTGCGACCTCGGTGCGCCCGGCCAGCACCCGTCCGGCGACCCGCCAGGGCCCGGGTCCGGCGACCGCCCAGCCGTCCATCGCCGAGGTGTCGAAGGCGGGCAGGTCGGTCAGCGCGCCGAGCGGCTCGGCGAGGACGTGCCCGAGTGCCCCGGCCAGTGGCAGACCGACCACCGGCAGCGGGCGCAGCCCGGCCCGGCGCGCGGTTTCCCGGGCGCGCGACCAGCTCAGCACGCCGGGACGGGTCGGGGGAACGGTCACGGTGGTCCGTCCGACCGTGCTCACGGCTCCTCCGGGCCGTCAGCGGGTTGCCACCGCTCGGCGAGCGCCGTGGTCCGCCGGGACGCCTCGGCGACGGCGGCCGGTCCGCCGCCCTGCTGGGCGGCCGCGTAGCCGATCAGAAAGGCGGTCAGCGGCGCGGCCGGCCGGGCCACTCCGTGCGCGACCACCCGGGCCGTGTCGAGCAGTCCCCGGACGTCCACGTCCAGGTCGATGCCCAGGTCGGCCTTGACCTCGGCGATCCAGTCTTCCAGCGTGCGCTCCATGCGCCCATGCTGCCCGATCGGCGGTTTCCCCGGCGTGTTCGCCCCGTGTGCGGCGCGCGTCGTTTCCCTCACAGCCCGGGGGTGGCCGCGGTGAGGTTCCCGCCCCGGTGCCCGGTCATCGCCGCCCGGCAGCGGCCACCGGCAGCGCTGCGACCACCGGGCGCGCCCGGCCCCGTCCACGACGGCCGCGCTCGCCCGCGCGTCGGGGGCGCTCAGGACCGGTCGCGCTCCCTCGCCTGTTCCAGGTCCTCCCAGGTGTCGCAGTCGTACGCGACGTTGTCCGTGTCGGCCACCCGCAGCCGGTTCAGCCCGCCGACGAGGCGGCGCAGCGGCTGTCCGGCCGGGTCGCCGCCGAGGGCGGCCAGCGCGGCGCGCAGCGCGGCGGTGCGGTAGGCGGCGGTGAGCGGCTGGTCGCGTCCGCCCGCGTCGACCAGGACGGCGGCGTCCGTGTACGGCCCGGCCTCTTCGAGGGCGGATGCCAGCCGTTCCACCGTCCGCCGGTCGAGGAAGGGCAGGTCGGCGGCGAGCAGCAGCACGGTGTCCGCGGTGACCAGGTCGAGTCCGGCCGCGACGGCGGCGACCGGCCCGCCGCCGGGCGGCTGCTCCCTGGTCCACCGGACGCCCGCGCGCGTGGTCGGCCGGGCCGGACCGACCACGACGGTGGTCCGGGCGCCGGCGCAGGCGGCGAGCACCCGGTCCAGCAGGGTGGTCTCCCCCACGGTCAGGCCGGGTTTGTCGGCCCCGTCGAGCCTCCGGGCCGCGCCGCCCGCCGGAACGATCACGTCGTACGGCGTCGTCATGCGGCCAGTATCCCGCCCTACTCGCCGTCCCCGCCCTCGTCCCCGTCCCCGTCTGCCGCCTCCGATTCGGAGTCCCCGTCCTCCGCCTCCGGTCCGGACTCCGGGGAGGCGGCCCGGGCGGTGTTCGCGGCCGCGCCCAGCTGCAGGAAGGACGGCAGGGTCAGTTCCCCGTACCGCTCGTTCATCGCGGTGATCAGCGCCTCCGGATCGTCCGGGTGCTCGGCCAGCAGCCGGTCGAAGTCCCGCAGGTACTCCCCGGTGAAGGCGAGCACCCGGGCGGCGTCGTCGCCCTGTTCGGGGGCGCGGTGTCCGGCGATGACCCGCTCGACGCCGAGGTCGGCGATCCGGTCGAGGTTGTGGCCCCAGGTGGTGCGCTGGGCCGGCGTGGTGTCGGCGGTCCACACGTGGGTGCCGTTGCTGACGAAGTCCCCGGCGATCACGGTCCGGATGCTCGGCACGTGGACGACCGAGGACTCCCCGCAGTCCGCCTGGCCGAGCAGCAGCACCGGGATCACCTGGCGGTCCAGCATCAGTGGCTGGGGCAGCAGCGGGGCGGGGACCGAGGGGTTGTCCGGGATGTCGTCGCCGTAGACGGGCTTCCACTGGGCGACCTTGGCCGCGACGGTGCGCCGGATGCCCTCGACCACCACCGGAGCGGCCAGCAGCTGGGCGTCCGGGAAGAGCTTCAGCACCTCCTCGGCGCCGAAGTAGTGGTCGGGGTGCTGGTGGGTGACCACGATGGCGAGCAGTCGGCGGCCCTTGCCCGCGACCCACTCGGCCAGTTCGCGGCCGGCGCTGCGGGTGAGCTGGGCGTCCACCAGGATCGCGGTCCGCTCGCCGAGGATCAGCGTGGAGGTGGTGAAGAAGGCCGATTCGGGCCCGGTGAAGACGGCGACCTCCAGCGGCCGGGCGGTCCGCTCCGCGTCACCGGCACCGTCAGCACCATCGGCGGCGGCCGTGACGGGCTCGGCGTCGGCCCGTTCCGCGCCGGAGCCCTCCTCGGGCGGGGACGACGTCACGGGTGGCTCCCTCTGCTCGGCGGTCGGACTTCCTGCGCCCTACAGCATGGGAGCACCGGCGGCCGATTGCGCGGAAGGCGCGCCCGTCGGGGCGAGCCTCGGGCGTGTCCGACGATCCGCGCCCGGGGGGATCGTCGGACACGCCCTCCCGCACGTCACGCCGCGAAGCGGGCGGCCAGCTCCTTGCCCCGGCGGGCGGCCAGCTCCAGGGCCCGGGCCCTGGACTCGGCGGCGGCCGGGACGAACTCGGCCAGCGCCGGGACGGACGCCGCGAGGGTGAACTCCGGGACGATGAAGTCGACCTCCAGTCCGAGGCCGCCGCCCAGCACCTTCTCCAGGTAGGTGGTGACGAACTCGAACGGCTCGCGCGGGGCGCCGGGGCCGTACGAGCCGCCGCGGGAGGCGACGACGGTGACCGGGGTGCCCTTGGCGGAGGGCGACTCGCCGGCGGTGCGGCCCATCAGGATCACGTGGTCCAGCCAGGCCTTGAGGGTCGACGGGATCGTGAAGTTGTACATCGGGGCGCCGATCAGCACCGCGTCGGCGGACTCCAGCTCGGCTATCAGCTGCTCGCGCAGCGCGAAGGCGGCGGCCTGTTCGGCGTCGCGGGCCTCGGCCGGGGCGTACCCGGCGGTGATGCCGTGGGCGCCCAGGTGCGGGACGGGCTCGGCGGCGAGGTCCCGGTGGATCACCGTGCCCCCGGGGTGCTCGGCCTCCCAGGCGGCCCGGAAGGCGGCGGTGACCTCGCGGGAGACGGAGCCGTCGGTGATCGCCGAGGAGTCGATGTGCAGGAGCGTGGGCATGGCGTGACCTCCAGAGAATAAGCAGCTGCTCTTTCCGCTGCAGCTGCAAGTACGGTAGCAGCTTACTTTTCTGCAGTCACTACGGACATATCGAGTACGCTTGATCCATGGCCGAGCACGAGGTAGTCACCGACGCAGTCCCGACCGCCGTCGACGACCCGTGCGCGGCCCCCGCGGGCCCCGGCGGCTGCGGCAACGTCGACCTGGCCCTCAACCGGGTGTTCACCCTGCTCGGCAAGCGCTGGACCGGCATGCTGCTGGGCGTGCTCAACAACGGCGGTCCGGCCTACTTCTCCGAGCTGCGCCGGGCCGTCCCGGGCATCAGCGAACGCATGCTCTCCGACCGGCTGACCGAGCTGACCGAGGCCGGACTGGTCGTCCGCGAGGTCGACCCCGGCCCCCCGCTACGGGTCAGCTACCGGCTCACCGAGGGCGGCGTCGCGCTGAAGCCGGCCCTCACCGAACTGGCCGTCTGGGCGGACCGCTACCTGCCGGAGAGCGCCCTCCGGGGCGGCTGCTGACCGGCCCGCACCGGCCCCGGACACGCCGAAGGGCCCGTCCGCCGTTCAACGGCGGACGGGCCCTTCGGCACTGGGACTCAGCGCGTGGCGGCGCCACCACGGAAGCGGGCCACCCGGTCGGCGATGCCCCAGGTGGTCACCCGCCAGAGCGCCTCGACCACGATGTTGCGGCTCATCTTGGACGCGCCGAGCTCGCGCTCGACGAAGGTGATCGGCACCTCGGCCACCTTGAAGCCCGCCTTCACCGTGCGCCAGGCCAGGTCGACCTGGAAGCAGTACCCGGCCGAGGCCACCTCGTCCATGCCCAGGCCCAGCAGGGTCTCCTTGCGGAAGGCCCGGTAGCCGCCGGTGACGTCCCGGATCGGCACGCCCAGCATCAGCCTCGAGTACGTGGAGCCGCCGCGGGAGAGCAGCAGGCGCGACTTCGGCCAGTTCACCACCCGGCCGCCCGGCACCCAGCGCGAGCCGAGCACCAGGTCGGCGCCGCGCAGCGCGTTCAGCAGCCGGTCCAGCTCCTCGGGCTGGTGCGAGCCGTCCGCGTCCATCTCGACCAGGACGTCGTAGCCGTTGTCGATGCCCCAGCGGAAACCCGCGAGGTAGGCGGCGCCCAGGCCCTCCTTGCCCTTGCGGTGCATGACGTGGACGTTCTGGTCCTCGGCGGCCAGCTTGTCGGCCAGCTCGCCGGTGCCGTCGGGGCTGTTGTCGTCGGCGACCAGCACGTGCGCCTCGGGCACCGAGGCGCGGACCCGGCCGACGATCCGCTCGACGTTCTCCGCCTCGTTGTAGGTCGGGATGATCACCAGGACCCTGCCGAGATCAGCAAAACTCTGCTGGTTCACGGTCACGTACAAACCTCTCGGCCGATGGCGGGGAGTGTCAGAACACCGTCGCCCGCACTCTGGAACGCGGCCCCGCCGACAGCCCGCCGACGGGATGACCACGGTGGAGGATGCTGCGGAGGGCGGAGACTACTGCGTCCTGGCATCCTACTACCGCGCCCGGGAACCGCTGGTAGGACCACCGCACTCCCACCTGGTGCCCACCGTTTCCCCGCGGACGACCGGGGTCGGCTAGGGTCGATGCCCTTGCTCGTGCCGGGACCCGCCCGTACCGCCGGGCCCGCCCCGGCGATCCGGACTCGGAACGTCCGGGGGCCGCCCCCGTCAGCGAAGGAGTAGGACCGCGCGCATGGACAGGCTCGTCAACACCGTCCGCCCGTACGCCTGGGGGTCGCTCACGGCCCTGCCCGAGCTGCTGGGGCAGGAGCCCACCGGTGAGCCGCAGGCCGAGCTGTGGATGGGCGCCCACCCCGGCGACCCGTCCCGCGCCGACCGCGGCGAGGGTCCGCGACGGCTGGACGAGCTGATCGCGGCCGACCCCGAGGGCGAACTCGGCGCGGCGAGCACGGCCCGCTTCGGTCCGAGCCTGCCCTTCCTGTTCAAGGTGCTCGCCGCGGGCCTGCCGCTGTCCATCCAGGCCCACCCCACGCTGGACCAGGCCCGGGCCGGCTTCGCCACCGAGAACGCCCTCGGACTCCCGCTGGACGCCCCCGAGCGCAGCTACCGCGATGCCAACCACAAGCCCGAAATGATCTGCGCGCTGGGCGAGTTCGAGGGACTGTGCGGCTTCCGCCGGCCCGCCGCGGCGGCCGCGCTGCTGGCCGCCCTCGCGGTGCCCGGACTGGAGCCGCTGATCGAGCTGCTGTCGGTCGAGGACCCCGGGGACGACAAGGCCGAGGCCGAGGCGCTGCGCGGCGCCCTGGCCGCCGTGCTCACCATGGACGACGCGACCGCCGAGCGGACCGTCCGGGAGACCGTCGCGGCGCTCGCCGGGACGGACCCGGACGGCGAGCACGCCCCGTACGCCCGGATCGCCGAGGACTTCCCGGACGACCGCGGCGTGATCGTCGGCATGCTGCTCAACCACGTCCGGCTGCGGGCCGGTGAGGCGCTCTACCTGGCCGCCGGCGTGCCGCACGCCTACCTGTCCGGCGTCTGCGTGGAGCTCCAGGCCAACTCGGACAACGTGCTGCGGGCCGGGCTGACCCCCAAGCACATCGACGTGCCGGAGCTGCTGAAGGTCGTGCTCTTCGAACCCGGCGCCCCCGAGGTGGTGCACCCCGTCCGGGTCGACTCCACCCCCGGCGAGCAGCTCTACCCCGTCCCGATCGACGAATTCCGGCTCTCCCGCTTCGAGTTGGACGGCGTCGACCGCGAGATCGACGGCCGCACCCCGCAGATCGTGCTCTGCACCGAGGGCGCCGTACGCCTCACCGCCGCCGACGGCGCCGTGCTCGACCTCGCCCGCGGCCAGTCCGCCTTCCTCCCGGCCACGGGCACCCCGACCCGCCTCGCCGGCACCGGCAGCACCCTCTTCCGCGCCACCGTCACGGTCTGACGGCCGCACCGCGAACGAGTGAGGGCCCGCCCCCAGCGGGGGCAGGCCCTTGCTCGCAGCTGTCAGCCGGTCAGCGGTCCCGTGAACCGGGCCCGCCCGCACCGACCTCGACCGGAACCGGCTCCACGGTCCGCTCCGGCACAGCTGATGCCGGGCCGGGCACCGAAGGCGCGGCCGTGACCGGACCGGCCGGCACCGCGAACGCCAGCGCCGGAAGCTCGCCGCCCGGCCAGCGCCGGTCCGCCCACTTGCCCACCTTGCGGCCCAGCTTCTGGACCGGCAGCTCCACCAGCTTGTACATGAGCCAGCTCGCGATCATGATCACGGCCAGGTACTCGGCCGTCCAGATCACCTTGCCGCTGGTCGTCGGGGGCACCTTGGGCACGTCCAGCGCGTAGTGCAGGGTGTGCAGCACCGGGACGTGCAGCAGGTAGAGCGAGAAGCTGATCCCGCCGAGCCAGGTCAGCGGCTTCGGGAAGCGGCGCTTGCGCAGCGCGAAGCCGATCCCGAAGGTGATCCAGGCCCCGACGAAGGAGCCGGCCCAGGCCCGCGGCCCGGCCGTCCAGGTGTTGTTCTCCATGCCGTTGCGGTTGTAGAACCACGCGACGGCCACGCCTGCGGCGAGCACGAAGCCGCAGCAGAGCACCGCCTGCAGCCGGTCGATCTGGCCCTTCTCGGCGCGGTAGACCACGGTGCCCGCGAACATCGTCGCGAAGATCATCAGGGTCTCGAACATCGGGGCCCGGCTGTTGTTGTACATCAGCACGAAGGCCAGCAGGCCGAGCGTGATCGCCCCGACCCGGGTCAGGTTCGCCCGGCCGCTCAGCACGCAGGCGAAGGCGAAGAGCACGATCAGCACCGCGCCCCACACCAGGTGACGGGTCGAGGCGGCGTCGACGGTCATCGTGTGGGAGGCGATCGAGGTGCCGAAGAGCACCGCGACCGCGGCGAAACCGACCGCGATCGGACCGCTGCGGCGGTGCTGACCGACCGCGAAGAGCGCGGTGACCATGTAGTAGAACGCCATCTCGTAGCTGAGCGTCCACATCACGCCCAGGCCGTTCCAGACGCCCATGAAGTCCTGCAGCATGGTCGCGTTGGCGGCCACGGCCACGTAGTTGTGACCGGTCGCGAAGAGCGCGACCGAGCCGTCACCCTTCGGGATGATCGCCAGCGCCACCGCTATGCCGATGATCACCGGCGGCCAGAGCCGGAAGAACCGGCCGATCCAGAACGCCCGCACGTTCCCGCGGCGCTCCAGCGAGGCCGGGATGATGTAGCCGCTGACCAGGAAGAACAGCATGACGCCGTACAGGCCGAGGTCCGCGTGCCACCAGACGAAGGCGGCCAGGCGGTCCGGCAGCAGTTTCAGGACGTCGAAGTGGTGCAGGGCGACCACGAGGGCGGCCACGCCGCGCAGCGCGTCGAGCCAGCCGAGTCGGGCAGCCGCCCCAGCCGTCTGGGACCGCTCGCTCCCCCGGCCCCTGCGGGCGGACAGCTGTCGTATCGTCTTCACGGCAGGGACAGTAGTCCATTGCGCCCCCGCCCCTCTCCGAAGCCGGTGCGGACGTCGCCACCCTGTCCGCCCGAGTCGCCACCCCGCCGCCTAATTCGGTTGACCCCCGTCCCGGCACGGGGCTGGACTGTCGCGGGCGCCACGCACCGTGGGGCCGATACCCAGGGGAGGCAGCGGCAGCCATGGACATACGTTCCACGACCGATCAGGACCTCGACGTCTTCGTCGACACGCTCCACACCGCGTTCGGCCGCTTCCCTGAGACGCCGGCCGAGGACGGCGGCGGCGTCTGGTGGTCGGCGGTCGAACCGGACCGCGGCGTGCTGGCGGTGGCGGAGGACGGGCGGCCGGTCGGCACCGCCGCCGCGTACTCCTTCGAACTCACCCTGCCCGGCGGGGCCGTCGTCCCGGTCTCCGGCGTGAGCAACGTCGGCGTCCTGCCCACCCACCGCCGCCGGGGCGTGCTCACGGCGATGATGCGCCACCAGCTCGCCGGGCTGCGGGCCCGCGGGGAGTTCCTCTCCGTGCTGCTGGCCTCCGAGGCACCGATCTACGGCCGGTTCGGCTACGGCCCGGCGACCTACACCGGGAACCTGAAGGTCGCCCGCACCGGCGCCGCCCTCGACCTCCCCCGGGCGCGCGGCACCGCCGCCGACGCTCCGGACCGGGGCACGGTCGAGGTGCTGCGGCGCGCCGACTGCGGGGACCTCCTGGAGGAGCTCTACGACCGCTACCGCCGCGCCCAGCCCGGCGCGCTCTCCCGGCCGCACCGCTGGTGGGCCCTGGGCGCGGGACAGCCGCCGGTCTCCCGGGCACCGCGCCACGTCGCCGTCCACCGGGACGCCGACGGCCTCCCGGACGGGTACGCCACCTACACCGTCGACGGCGAGACCCTGAAGGTCGACGAGACGATCACCGTCGACGACGCCGTCACCACGGCCCTGGTCCGGTTCCTGCTCGCCCACGACCTGGTCACCCAGGTGCTCTTCAAGCACTTCCCGCCCGGGCACCCGCTGCGCTGGCAGCTCGCGGACTTCCGCGCCGCCGAGGCGAGCTACGACACCGACTGGCTCTGGGTGCGGCTGCTGGACGTCCCGCAGGCGCTGACCGCCCGCGGCTGGTCCGCCGACGGCGAGCTCGTGCTCGACGTCGACGATCCGTTCCTCGGCGAGCGGGCCCGCCACCTGCTGACCGTCCGGGACGGCAAGGCCGAGTGCGTCCCGACCGACCGGGAGCCCGACCTCTCGCTGGACGTGCGGGACCTCGGCTCGGTCTACCTCGGCGGCACCGCCCCGAGCACCCTGGTGCGGGCCGGACACGTCCGGGCCCACCGCCCGGAGGCGGCCGCCCTGGCCGACGCCCTGTTCCGCGCCGAGCGCGCCCCGCACTGCCTGCACTGGTTCTGACCGGCACCGACCGCGGTGGTCGCCCGTCGGGTGACCACCGCGGCGGGGTCAGTCCCTGGTCATGTCGACGAAGCGCGAGTAGTGGCCCTGGAAGGCGACCGTGATGGTGGCGGTCGGGCCGTTACGGTGCTTGGCGACGATCAGGTCGGCCTCGCCCGCGCGCGGGGACTCCTTCTCGTAGGCGTCCTCGCGGTGCAGCAGGATGACCATGTCGGCGTCCTGCTCGATGGAGCCGGACTCGCGCAGGTCGGAGACCATCGGCCGCTTGTCGGTGCGCTGTTCGGGACCACGGTTCAGCTGGGACAGCGCGATGACCGGGACTTCCAGCTCCTTGGCCAGCAGCTTGAGGTTCCGGGACATGTCCGAGACCTCCTGCTGGCGGTTCTCGGCCCGGCGGGAGCCGCCGGACTGCATCAGCTGGAGATAGTCGATGACGATCAGCTTGATGTCGTTGCGCTGCTTGAGCCGGCGGCACTTGGCGCGGATCTCCATCATCGACAGGTTCGGCGAGTCGTCGATGAACAGCGGCGCCTCGCTGACGTCGGGCATCCGGCGGGCGACCCTGGTCCAGTCGTCGTCCGTCATGTTGCCCGACCGCATGTGGTGCAGCGCGACCCGGGCCTCGGCGGAGAGCAGGCGCATGGCGATCTCGTTGCGGCCCATTTCGAGCGAGAAGATCACGCTCGGCAGCTTGTGGTGGATCGAGCAGGCCCGGGCGAAGTCCAGCGCCAGGGTGGACTTGCCCATGGCGGGACGGGCCGCGATGACGATCATCTGGCCGGGGTGCAGGCCGTTGGTGAGCTGGTCGAAGTCGGCGAAGCCGGTCGGCACGCCGGACATCTGGCCGTTGCGGGAGCCGATCGCCTCGATCTCGTCGAGGGCGCCCTCCATGATGTCGGCCAGCGGCGCGTAGTCCTCGTTGGTGCGCTGCTCGGTGACGGCGTAGATCTCCGCCTGGGCGGCGTTGACGATCTCGTCCACGTCGCCCTCGGCCGCGTAGCCCATGCCGGCGATCCGGGTGCCGGCCTCGACCAGGCGGCGCAGCACGGCGCGCTCGTGGACGATCTGGGCGTAGTACTCCGCGTTGGCCGCGGTCGGGACGGAGTTGACCAGGGTGTGCAGGTAGGGGGCGCCGCCGACGCGCTGCAGCTCGCCGCGCTTGGTGAGCTCGCCGGCCACGGTGATCGGGTCGGCCGGCTCGCCGCGGGCGTACAGGTCGAGGATCGCGCCGTGGATCATCTCGTGCGCGGGCCGGTAGTAGTCGGCGGGCTTGAGCACCTCGACCACGTCGGCGATGGCGTCCTTGGACAGCAGCATGCCGCCCAGGACGGACTGCTCGGCGGCGAGGTCCTGCGGGGGGACCCGCTCGAAGCCGTCGACGCCGCCCTGGCCCCCGTCGTCCCGGCGGTCCCGGTCGTCCCGGCGGTCGCCCTTCTTGCCGTTGGGACTGAACCCGGCGCCGCCCTTGCGGAAGCCCTCGCCCCGACCACCGCCCTGGCCGTTGCCGCCCTGGCCGTTGCCGCGGTTGCGGGAGACCGGGAGCCGGTCGCCGGGCCCGTCCGGGAAGGGTGCGTCGTCGAAGGCTCCGGCCGGGAAGGGGTCCTCGGCGTTCTGCCAGTCCTCCTCCGGCGGCGGGGCGTCGTGGTCGTCGTACTGGGGGCCGGTCACGCGTGTTCCCCGATCAGCGAGTGGTGCGAAGTTGGAGCGGGCCTTGCCGGTGGCTGGGGTGGAGCGGAGCCGCTCCTTTTGTACGCCACGGCACCGACAAATCGGACGCCGGGGCCGGTGGGAGTGTCGGGTGGAGAGCCCACGCTAAGGTGCCGGACGCCCTCGCGCCAAGACGGTTATCCACAGGGGGTGTGGACGAGTGGCCCCGGGCTGTGGAGAACTGCCGCAAAGCTGTGGACACCCCTGTGGAAGCTCCTGTGGATAACCGGACGATCGATCCACCGTCAACCTGTTGACCTGCGATTACCTCTTCCCGGGGCTGTGCATGAGAAATTCTTCACACACATCCGGACGGCTGTGGGTGCGGACCGGACGGAGCCGGTCGGCCGGGCTTTCGAGTAATGATCAAAATGGCCAGTGGACTATTACCTGTGGATGAGTACCCTGGAGCGCATGAGCACCGCCACGTCCGAGCCCTCCAGACGCAGCCACGACCGCGAGATCCTCGCCCTGGCGGTGCCCGCCTTCGGCGCGCTGGTCGCCGAGCCGCTGTTCCTGATGGCCGACTCCGCGATCGTCGGCCACCTCGGCACGCCCCAGCTCGCCGGCGTCGGCGTCGCCTCCGCCGCCCTCACCACCGCGACCGGGGTGTTCGTCTTCCTCGCCTACGCCACGACCGCCGCGGTGGCCCGCCGGATCGGCGCCGGGGACCGCCGGGGCGCCGTCCAGCAGGGTGTCGACGGCCTCTGGCTCGCCCTCGGCCTGGCCGTCCCGGTGGTCCTGCTCACCCTGCTGCTGGCGCCCTGGGCCGCCGGGGTGCTGGGCGCCTCGCCGACCGCGGCGCCGTACACCGTGACGTACCTGCGGATCAGCTCCCTGGGCATCCCGGCGATGCTCCTGGTGCTCGCCGCCACCGGCGTACTGCGCGGCCTCCAGGACACCCGCACCCCGCTGGTGGTGGCCGTCGCGGGCTTCACCGCCAACATCGGCCTGAACGCCGGGCTGGTGTACGGCGCCGGGCTCGGGGTGGCCGGCTCGGCCTGGGGCACGGTGCTGGCCCAGACCGGGATGGCCGCCGTCTACCTGGTCGTGGTGGTCCGCGGCGCCCGGCGGGAGCAGGCCTCACTGCGGCCGGACCCGGCCGGCATCCGGGCCGGTGCCAGGGCGGGCGGCCCGCTGCTGGTCCGGACGGTCAGCCTGCGCGCGGTACTGATGATCGCCACCGCGGTGGCCGCCCGGCTCGGCGACGACCAGGTGGCCGCACACCAGATCACCATGACGCTGTTCAGCTTCCTGGCCTTCGCACTGGACGCCATCGCGATCGCCGGACAGGCCGTCATCGGCCGCTACCTGGGCGCCTCGGACGTTCCGGGGACCCGCGCGGCCACCCGGCGGATGGTCGAGTGGGGCGTCGGCTCCGGAGTGGTGCTCGGTCTGCTGGTGGTGCTCGCCCGCCCGCTGTACGTCCCGCTGTTCACGCCCGATCCGGTCGTCCAGGGGCAGTTGCACACCGCCCTGCTGCTGCTCGCGCTCAGCCAGCCGGCGGCCGGACTGGTCTTCGTGCTGGACGGCGTGCTGATGGGCGCCGGGGACGGCCCGTACCTCGCCCGGGCGGCGCTCGCGACCCTGGCGGTGTTCACCCCGGCAGCCTTCGCGGTGCCGGCCACCGGCACCGGGCTGGCCGGGCTGTGGTGGGCGATGGACCTGTTCATGCTGGTCCGCGCGGTCTTCCTGGTCGCCCGCGCCCGGGGCGGCCGCTGGCTGGTCACCGGGGCCGTCCGGAGCTGAACGGCACGCCCGGCCCGGGAACCACCGCGGTCGACCCGGGGAACGACCGAGGGCCGGACTCCTCGCGGAGTCCGGCCCTCAGGCCACTGCTACGGAACTCAGGCAGCCACGACGGCGACGTCGAGGTTGGCCACGACGTCCGAGTGCAGCTTGACCGAGACCTTGTGGGTGCCCACGGTCTTGATCGGCGAGGCGATCGCGACGGCGCGCTTGTCCACGGCCGGGCCACCGGCGGCCTTGATGGCCTCGACGACGTCGGCCTGGGTCACCGAGCCGAACAGACGGCCGGCGTCACCCGAGCGAACGGCCAGCTTGACCTGGACGCCCTCGAGCTTGCCCTTGACGTCGTTGGCGGCGTCGAGGGTCTGGATCTCGTGGATCTTCCGGGCGCGACGGATGGCGTCGACGTCCTTCTGACCGCCCTTGGTCCAGCGGATGGCGTAGCCACGCGGGACCAGGTAGTTGCGGGCGTAGCCGTCCTTGACCTCAACGACCTCGCCGGCGGAGCCGAGACCCGGCACCTCGTGAGTGAGGATGATCTTCATTACTCGGTCACCCTCTCTTAGCGCGCGGTGCTGGTGTAGGGCAGCAGCGCCATCTCACGGCTGTTCTTCACGGCCGTGGCGACGTCACGCTGGTGCTGGGTGCAGTTGCCGGTGACCCGGCGGGCACGGATCTTGCCGCGGTCGGAGATGTACTTCCGCAGCAGGTTCGTGTCCTTGTAGTCAACGTAGTTGACCTTGTCCTTGCAGAAGACGCAAACCTTCTTCTTCGGCTTGCGAGCAGGCGGCTTCGCCATGGTGTGCTCCATTTGGGGTTCACGGCCCGACCGGCGTCCGGGGACGCCTGCGGCCGGGCCGCACGAAATCTGTCAGCTCTAGAACGGGGGCTCTTCCGAGTAGCCGCCGCCGGACGGGGCACCGCCCCAGCCGCCGCCACCCTGGTTACCACCGGACGGGGCGCTGGACGCCCACGGGTCGTCGGAGGGGCCGGACTGGCCGCCGCCGGAGTTTCCACCCCAGCCGCCGCCGCCCTGCTGGCCGCCACCGCCGCTCCAACCGCCCTGGCCGCCGCCCTGCTGGCCGCCGAAGCCGCCGCCGGGGGCGCCGGACCGGTTGGCCCGGGTGACCTTCGCGGTCGCCGAACGCAGGCTCGGGCCGACCTCGTCGACCTCGACCTCGAAGACCGTCCGCTTCTCGCCTTCCTTGGTCTCGTAAGACCGCTGGCGCAGTCGGCCCTGCACGATGACGCGCATGCCCCGCTGCAGCGACTCGGCCACGTTCTCCGCCGGCTGACGCCAGACGTTGCACGTGAGGAAGAGGCTCTCGCCGTCCTTCCACTCGTTCGTCTGACGGTCGAAGGTGCGGGGGGTGGACGCGATGCGGAACTTCGCGACCGCCGCACCCGACGGGGTGAAGCGCAGCTCGGGGTCGTCGACGAGATTGCCGACGAGGGTGATGACGGTCTCGCCTGCCATGGTGGTGATGACCTCTCGGGAAGATGTCCGTTCACCGCTGTTTCACGTGAAACAGCGGACGCGAGCTACCCGAGACCCGAAGGCCTCAGAGGTGGCTCAGTGGGTGTCCGGGCGCAGGACCTTGGTCCGCAGAACCGACTCGCTCAGGCCCAGCTGGCGGTCGAGCTCCTTGACGACCTCAGGCGTGGCCTTGAGGTCGATGACCGAGTAGATGCCCTCGGACTGCTTGTTGATCTCGTAAGCCAGACGGCGACGACCCCAGGTGTCGACCTTCTCGACCTTGCCACCGCCGTTGCGGACGACGGCGAGGAAGGACTCGATCAGGGGGGAGACAGCGCGCTCCTCGACCGAGGGGTCGAGGATGACCATCAGCTCGTAGTGACGCATGAGTAACCCACCTCCTTTGGACTCAGCGGCCACGGTCTCTCCGTGGCAGGAGGGTTGTGCGTAGCGTCGGCACCGGTGCGGTGACGACTCCGGGCCCACCGTAGCGGCCGGGTCGGACAGTCGGGCTCCGCACCCGGAAAGGGTGTCACCCGAAAGAGGGCGCAAGGGGGCACAACTACACCAGTGCAGACGGCACAGCCTACCTGCACCCGGACGGCCGAACAAAACGCATAGGGGTTGTGAGACGGACCCAACCGCCGCAATCTGGACGGAACGGGATTCCTGCTCGTTCGTCTCCACGCCAGGAGGTGGGACTCATGGCCCAGTCCGTCCACCGCATGCCCGCTCTCACCCTGAACACCGACGGCCACCCGCACCCCCGCGAGAACACCCTGGTGGCACTGACCACCGTGCTGGGCGTGATCGCCTTCACCACCTCGTTCTTCCACAACCTGCACCTGCTGTCGTCGTGGACCGGCCTGGCCGGGATCGTCACCGGCCTGTGGGGCGTGTTCGTCTCGGTCACCACCGCCGAACGCTTCGTACTGATGATCACGCTCGGCGCCTCCGCGATCGGCTTCTACCTCGGGATCGCGCGCGGCGGCCTCTGGGGCTGACCGCACCACCCCAGGAACCCTCGGCGCCCCCGTCGCGTATCTGCAAGCAGACAGGTACCCGACGGGGGCGCCGTCGTGCCCGCAGCAGCGGACGCCCGGGCCCCGGACGATAAGGTCAGCCCGAGAACCTGGGGCCACCGCAGCCCGACCGACGAGGAGCACCGAGCAATGAGCCTGCGCCTGAGGACGATCACCCGCGAGGAGCATCTCGCCTTCATCAGGAGCCGCGCCTCGGCCAGCCACATGCAGGTGCCGGCCTGGGGTGACGTGAAGGCCGAGTGGCGCTCCGAGTCGATCGGCTGGTTCGACGAGCACAACCAGCTGGTCGGCGCCGGCCTGGTGCTCTACCGCCAGCTGCCGAAGCTCAAGCGCTACCTCGCCTACCTGCCCGAGGGCCCGGTGATCGACTGGTTCGACCGCGACCTCGACCGCTGGCTGTCCCCGATGCTGGCGCACCTGAAGGCGCAGGGCGCCTTCTCGGTGAAGATGGGCCCGCCGGTGGTCATCCGCCGCTGGAACGCCGCCACCATCAAGGAGGCCATCGCCGCCAAGCAGGCCAAGCGGCTGCGCGACGTCGAGGCCGACTGGTACGAGGCACGCGCCTTCGAGGTGGCCGACCGGCTGCGCAAGGCCGGCTGGCTGCAGGGCGAGGACGGCGGGGCCGGCTTCGGCGACGTCCAGCCGCGCTACGTGTACCAGGTGCCGCTGGCCAACCGCTCGCTGGACGACATCCAGAAGGGCTTCAACCAGCTCTGGCGCCGCAACATCAAGAAGGCCGAGAAGAGCGGCGTCGAGGTGGTCCAGGGCGGCTACGACGAGCTGCCGATCTTCCACCAGCTCTACCTGGTCACCGCCGAGCGCGACAAGTTCACCCCGCGCCCGCTGGCCTACTTCCAGCGCATGTGGAACGCCCTCAACTCCGAGGACCCGAACCGGATGCGGCTCTACATCGCCTACCACGAGGGCGAGCCGCTGGCCTCGACCACGATGCTGGTGGTCGGCGAGCACGTCTGGTACTCCTACGGCGCCTCGGCCAACCACAAGCGCGAGGTCAAGCCCTCCAACGCGATCCAGTGGCGGATGATGCGCGACGCCTACGCCCTCGGCGGCGGGGTGTACGACCTGCGCGGCATCAGCGACACCCTGGACGAGAACGACCACCTGTTCGGCCTGATCCAGTTCAAGGTCGGCACCGGCGGCCAGGCGGCCGAGTACCTCGGCGAGTGGGACTTCCCGCTCAACAAGCTGCTGCACAAGGCCCTCGACCTCTACATGTCCCGCCGCTGAGGAGGCTGACCCGATGACGCTGTCGCTCTACCTCGACACCGAACGCTGGCGCACCCACCAGCGCTCCGTCCTCGCCGAGTTCCCCGGCCTGGTGCCGGTCGCCAAGGGGAACGGCTACGGCCTGGGCAACCACCGGCTGGCCGAGGAGGCGACGCTGCTGGGTACCGGTGTGCTGGCCGTCGGCACCGCCTACGAGGCGGCCGACGCCGCCGAGTGGTACGGCGGCGAGCTGCTGGTGCTCACCCCCTACCGGGTCGGCGAGGAGGTGCTCCCGCTGCCGCACGCCCGGGTGATCCGGACGGTGGCCAGCGTGGACGCGCTGCGCTCGCTGCACGGCGCCCGGGTGGTGCTGGAGTGCATGACCACCATGCGCCGGCACGGCGTGAGCGCGGCCGACCTGCGCACGGTCGCCGCCGAGCTGGACGGCGTCGCCTTCGAGGGCCTCGCGCTGCACCTGCCGATGGACCGGCCGGACGGCTCCAGCCCGGTCGAGGAGGTCGTGTACTGGGTGGACACCGCGAAGGCGGCCGGCATCCCGGTGCACACCGTCTTCGTCAGCCACCTGGGCGCGGCCGGCATGGACCAGCTGTCCCAGCGCTACCCGGACACCGTCTTCCGGGCCCGGATCGGCACCCGGCTCTGGCTGGGCGACCACGGCGCCCTGGAGGTCCGGGCCACGGTGCTGGACGTCACCCCGGTGCGGAAGGGCGACCGCTACGGCTACCGCCAGCACCCGGCGCCCGCCGACGGCCACATCCTGGTGGTCGCCGGCGGCACCGCCCACGGCATCGGTCTGGAGGCGCCCAAGTACGTGGCGAGCATGGGCGCCCGGGCCAAGGGCATCGCCCGGGCCGGCCTGGCGACCGTCAACAAGACCAAGTCGCCGTTCCACTGGGCGGGCAAGCAGCTCTGGTTCGCCGAGCCGCCGCACATGCAGGTCTCCCTGCTGTTCCTGGACGGGGAGACCGCGCCCCCCGCGATCGGCGAGGAGCTGGGCCTCCAGGTCCGGCACACCACCACCCACTTCGACCGCGTGGTGGACCGCTAGGACTCCCCCCCTGGCGCTCGGCTCGCGCTAGGGCTGCTCCCCGGCCGGCTCCGACAGCCGTGGCTCTTCGAGCCACTGCTCGAAGGAGCCGGCCGGCGCGTATCCGGCGTAGCTCTCGTCCTCGTGGAGGTGCCGGGCGGTGCCGAGGGTGAAGGCGTCGGGGGCCCGGTCGAGCACCCCGCCGGAGGGGTCGTCGCTGCCGTCCCAGCGGACCGGGTCCCGGTCCGGGTGGAGGGCGTCGCGGACCACCAGCACGACCAGGTAGAGCGTGCCGAGCAGGTGCAGCACGATCGCGAAGTGGTACCAGGGCTCGCCGATCCCGTGCTGCTTGGGCCCGGTCACGAAGCCCAGGTGGGACCAGATGCCGAGGGTGTACAGCACCTCGCAGGCCTGCCAGATCAGGATGTCGCGCCAGCGCGGCCGGGCCAGCGCCGCGAGCGGCAGCAGCCAGAGCGCGTACTGCGGCGAGTACACCTTGTTGACCAGCACGAACAGCGCGACGACCAGGAAGGCCAGCTGCGCGAACCGCGGCCGGCGGGGCGCCGAGAGGCCGAGCCACGCCGTGGCGGCGCAGCCCAGCACCATCAGCACGCCGATGTAGAGGTCGAGGTCGGCCAGCCCCACCCCGCGGTTCTGCATCAGGATCAGCCAGAACGAGCCGTAGTCCTCGCCGCGGTGCTCGCTGAAGACGTAGAAGGTCGACCAGCCCTGCCAGTTGGCCAGCATGATCGGCAGGTTGACCACCAGCCAGGCGCCCACCGCGCCGCCGAGCACCGCCCGGAACTCGCGCCACTTCCCGGCCCGCCAGCAGAGCACCAGCAGCGGGCCGAGCAGCAGCAGCGGATAGAGCTTGGCCGCGGTGGCCAGGCCGATGAAGACGCCGGCCCAGCCCGGCCGGGAGTGGGCCCACCAGGCCATCGCCACGGCCGCCAGGGCGACCGCGAGCAGGTCCCAGTTGACGGTGCCGTTGAGCAGCACGATCGGCGAGAGCGCGAACAGCATCGCGTCCCAGGGGCGGCGGCGGTGGGTGCGCGAGAGCGCGACCGCGGCGACCACCGCGCAGGCCATCAGCAGCCCGGCGTTGATCACCCAGAACCACTGCTCCTGGGACTGCTCGGTGCCGCCACCGGGCGTCAGCCAGGCCGCGACCTGCATGAACAGGCCGGTCAGCACCGGGTATTCGAGGTACTGCAGGTCCCCCGTGGTGCCGGGGATGCGGTCCACGTACGGGTGCAGCCCGGCCGAGAAGCCGCGGCCGGAGAACAGGTGCGGGATGTCGCTGTAGCAGGCGTGGATGTACTGCGGCGACCCCGGCTGGAACCAGGCCTGGTCGTAGCAGGGCAGGTCGTGCACCATGCCGAGCGCCGAGACCACGATCACCACGAGCGCCAGGACGCGCACCGGGATCCACCAGGAGACGCCGAGCAGCGCCCGTCGCCCCGGCGGGCCGCCGAACACCTCGCTGCCGGCCGCCGCCACCCGGTCCTCGTCGGCCGGGACGACCACGGTGTTGGCCGGTGGCGCGGCCGTGGCGACGGCTGCCGGGGTGGGCCCTGCGGCGGCGCCGGGCCCGTGCGGGCCGGCGGTTTCGTCACGATCGCTCGACGTCATGCCGGACATCCTGCCGCACCGGATGCGCCGGGACGAGGAGGACCCCGCGTGCTCCGGCGGTGCGGCCGGGGTGCGGGCGGCGAATCGTGACGAAACGGCGGTGGCGGCCCTCCGAGGAGGACCGCCACCGCCGTTTCACCGTCTCGTCACCGGTCGGACCGGGGCCGGGCTACTGTCCGGCCGCTCCGCCGCCCTGGGTGCCGCCGGCAGTGCTGGACGGGGTCGGCTTGCCGCCGCCGGTGCCGCCGCCGGCACCGCCCCCTCCGGCGCCCCCTCCGGCGCCCCCTCCGCTGCTCCCGGTCGGTGACGACGAGGGGCAGCCGAAGATGATGTTGCCGCAGGAGGTGTCCGTCGGCTTCGGGGTGTGCCCGCCGCCGTGGGTCGGCGTCTGGGTCGGCTGGCAGTCCACGCCCGGCACGCAGTTCCCGCCCTGGGTGGGCTGGGTCGGCTGCTGGGTCGGCTGCTGGACCGGCGCCTGGGTCTGGACCGGGGCCGACGGGGTCTCCGTCGCGGTCTGGGTGGGCGTCGCGGTGGCCGTGGACGGCGCGCCCGAGGAGTCCACCTCGGTGCCGACCGGCTGCGGGGTCGGGAAGTCCATGTTCTTCTCGTTGGCCAGCGCGGCCTTCATGTACCGGGTGAAGATGTCGGTGGGGATGTCACCACCGTGGATGGACTGCTTGCCGCCGGTGCCGTTGAGCGACTCCCGGTCGTGCTTGCTCGGGTCCTCGCGCCACATGGCGACGCTGGTGACCAACTGCGGCGTGTAGCCGACCCACCAGGCCGACTTGTTCTCGTCGGTGGTACCGGTCTTGCCGGCCACCGGGCGGCCCAGCGCGTTGGTCTTCGAGCCGGTGCCGTTCTTGGCCACGTTCACCAGCACGTCGGTGACGTTGTCGGCGACGGCCGGCTCCAGCGCCACCTTGACGTCCTTCTTGCCGAAGCCCGGGCGCTCCTTGCCGTCCACCTCGACCTTGGTGACCGAGTAGGGCTCGGCCTCCTTGCCGCTGGCCGCCAGGGTGCCGTAACCGGTGGCCATCCGGATCGGGCTGATGGTGGAGGTGCCGAGCGGGAAGGTCGCGGTCTTCGGGTCGGCCAGGCTCTCCCGCTTGATGCCCATCTGCACGGCCATGTCGGCCACCGCGGGGCCGCCGACGTCCTGGTTGAGCTGGACGAAGGGCACGTTGTACGACCACTGCATGGCCTGCCGCAGCGAGACGTAGCCGCGCTTGCCGGAGTCCTCGTTCTTCTGCCGGTAGGGCTTGCCGTCGTCGCCGATCACCAGCGAGCCGTCCGGCTTGCGGATCTCGGACATGTCGTCGGCGAGGTAGCGGCTGTCGGCGTTGATCCGCTTGGGCTTGCCGTCGCTGTCCTTCGCGGTCTGCACGCCGACCTGCATCGCGGTGGCCAGCACGAAGGGCTTGAAGGTCGAGCCGACCTGGACGCCGTTCGCGTTGGCGTTGTTGTCGAAGTGGCCGTTCTCCACGCCGTCGCCGCCGTAGATGGCGACCATCGCTCCGTCGCCGGGCTTGATGCTGGCGGCGCCGAACTGGACGAAGGTGTCGTTGTTGGGGCGCTTCTGCGGGTCGAGGTTCTCGCCCTTGACGTCGTCGACGGCCTTCTTCAGGGCGTCGACCTTGTCCTTCTCGAAGGTGGTGTAGATCTTCAGGCCACCCTTGTCGATCATCTGCTGGGTGATCGACTTGTCGGTGGCCATCACGTACTGGTTGGCGGTGTCGACCAGGTAGCTGATCTCACCGTTCATGTTGGAGCTGCTCTTCGGCTTGATCGGCTCGGGGAAGGTGGTGCACTTCGCCCGCTCCTCCGGCGTGGTGTTGTGGGTGGTCACCATCCGGTCCAGGATCCACTTCCAGCGCTCCACGGCCCGGTCGTGGTTGCCCGGCTTGGAGGGGTCGTAGTAGTTCGCGCCCTTCAGCAGACCGGCGAGCATGGCGCTCTGGCAGAGGTTCAGGTCCTTGGCGTTGACGCCGTAGTACGCCTGGGCGGCGGCCTGGGCGCCGTTGGCGTTGCGGCCGAACCAGCTGGTGTTGAGGTAGCCCTTGAGGATGTCCTCCTTGCCCATCGTCTGGTTGATCTTCAGCGTGATGAAGAACTCCTTCAGCTTGCGGCTGATGGTCTGTTCCTGGCTGAGGTAGGCGTTCTTGACGTACTGCTGGGTGATCGTCGACGCGCCCTGGGTCTCGCCGCCCTTCGCCATGTTGTAGACGGCGCGCAGCATGCCCTTGGGGTCGATGCCGCTGTCGGTGCGGAAGGTCTCGTTCTCGGCCGAGATGACGGCGTTCTGCAGGTTGGGGCTGATGTCGTTGAGTTCGACGATCTGCCGGTTGGTGTCGCCCTTGCGGGTCATCTCCGTGTTGTCGGCCCAGTAGTAGATGGTGTTCTGCTCCTTCACCAGGTCCTTGAGCTGCGGGACCGTGGTGGTCTGGTAGAGGTAGAACACGACGCCCACGCCGGTGGCGAAGAACAGCAGGAAGGCGCTCAGCCACTGCTTCCAGGACGGCAGCCAGCGGCGGACGCCGGTCTTGCCGAACCGCGGGTAGTCGATGAAGCGCTTCTTGCCCGGGCCGGCGGCGGCCGCGGCGGAAGCGGCGGCGGCTCCGCGTCGACCGCCCGCCTTGCCCTTCTTCTGCGCGGCCTTGCGCATCTCGGCACGGCCCATCCGGGGCTGCTGGGCGGTCTCCCGGACGCCCGGCTGGCGTCGGCGGCCGAGCCCGTCCGAAGCCAGCTCGTCGGGTCCGGGACCACCCCGACGACCTCCGCCTCCCGGGGGCTGCTGCCCGTCACCGCCCGGGTTGGGCGTCCTTCGCCGTCGCTCGCTCATGTTCTCAGCCGCTCCTCGCCAGGCCTTGTCGGCCTGAAGGCAGGGTTCCTGTCCGATGCCCGGACCGCTCTAACCCCGGAGGTTGGTCCTCGTGCACACGCGACAGCGTACGCAGCGCCGAAATACAACTAATCGGGCATCAGGCGCCAATAACCGCAAAACGGCGACAGATCATTACATGCCCGTTGCCAACCCCACCCGCGCGTCGGCTTGTGATCACATTCACGCGTGCCCCCCTTGCCCGTTCCGGGGGTCGGGTTTACTGTTCTCGATATATCGAGCCGATACATCGAAGCGGTATACCGCCGGTGCAGCGGCCGGAGCGAAGGCCGAGAGGGAGGAGGACGACGGCAGTGGGCAGACGCTCAGGAGTGCTGGAGTTCGCCGTTCTCGGCCTGCTCCATGACGCCCCGATGCACGGTTACGAGCTGCGCAAGCGGCTCAACATCCTGCTCGGGGCGCTGCGGGCACTCTCATACGGAACGCTCTACCCGTGCCTGAAGAGCCTGGTCGCCCAGGGTTTCCTGGTCGAGGACAACCCGGACGTCGAGTACGTCCCGGCCACCGCGCTCAACGGCAAGCGGTCGAAGATCGTCTACCGGCTCTCCCCCGAGGGCAAGCAGCGCTTCGAGGAACTACTCGCCGACTCCGGTCCGGACGCCTGGGAGGACGAGCGCTTCGGCGTCCACTTCGCCTTCTTCGGCCAGACCGACCGGGCCGTCCGGATGCGCGTCCTGGAGGGTCGCCGCAGCCGGCTGGAGGAGCGCCTGGAGCGGATGCGCAGCTCGCTGGCCCGCGCCCGCGAACGGTTCGACGACTACACCGTCGAACTCCAGCGGCACGGCCTGGAGTCGGTGGAACGCGAGGTCCGGTGGCTCAACGAGCTGATCGAGACCGAGCGGGCCAACCGCACCGGCCGGACCGGGCCCGCCGCCGGCGCCCCCACCGGGAGCACCGGCTCCACCGCCGCACCCCACACGACTTCGGACGGCCGTGGCCAGGAGACCGGGTCCCCCGACCCGTCCGGGCCACCGTACGACCGCCCGGGGCGCTCCGCCCAGGAGCGCTGACACCGCGTCAGCCCTGTGCCGCGCGGCAGGAGTGGGCGCCTCGCGCCCGTACAAGCAGTCATTCGAAGAAGCAGGACGAGTGCCGTCGACCCCGGCGGCCCTCATGAGATCACAGGGAGCAACCGGAATGGGTTCGGTTCGCGTAGCCATCGTGGGCGTGGGCAACTGCGCCGCGTCGCTGGTGCAGGGTGTCGAGTACTACAAGGACGCCGACCCGGCCGGCAAGGTCCCCGGGCTGATGCACGTCCAGTTCGGTGACTACCACGTCCGTGACGTGGAGTTCGTCGCCGCGTTCGACGTCGACGCCAAGAAGGTCGGTTTCGACCTGGCCGACGCCATCGGCAACAGCGAGAACAACACCATCAAGATCTGCGACGTCCCGCCGACCGGCGTGACCGTCCAGCGCGGCCACACCCTCGACGGCCTGGGCAAGTACTACCGGGAGACCATCGAGGAGTCGGACGAGGCCCCGGTCGACGTCGTCCAGGTCCTCAAGGACAAGCAGGTCGACGTCCTGGTCTGCTACCTGCCCGTCGGCTCCGAGGACGCGGCCAAGTTCTACGCCCAGTGCGCCATCGACGCCAAGGTCGCCTTCGTGAACGCCCTGCCGGTGTTCATCGCGGGCACCAAGGAGTGGGCGGACAAGTTCACCGAGGCCGGCGTGCCGATCGTCGGTGACGACATCAAGTCCCAGGTCGGCGCCACCATCACGCACCGCGTGATGGCCAAGCTGTTCGAGGACCGCGGTGTCATCCTCGAGCGCACCATGCAGCTGAACGTCGGCGGCAACATGGACTTCAAGAACATGCTCGAGCGCGAGCGCCTGGAGTCCAAGAAGATCTCCAAGACCCAGGCCGTCACCTCGCAGATCCGCGACCGCGAGCTGGGCGCCAAGAACGTCCACATCGGTCCCTCGGACTACGTGGCCTGGCTGGACGACCGCAAGTGGGCCTACGTCCGCCTCGAGGGCCGCGCGTTCGGCGACGTCCCGCTGAACCTGGAGTACAAGCTGGAGGTCTGGGACTCCCCGAACTCCGCCGGTGTCATCATCGACGCCGTGCGCGCTGCGAAGATCGCCAAGGACCGCGGCATCGGCGGCCCGATCCTGTCCGCGTCCTCGTACTTCATGAAGTCCCCGCCGGTGCAGTACTTCGACGACGAGGCCAAGGAGAACGTCGAGAAGTTCATCCGCGGCGAGGTCGAGCGCTGAGCGCAGCGAGGTTCGCGACTGTCGAGCGCCGAGCGCTGAGCGCAGCGAGGTTCGCGTCGAGCGCCGAGCGCTGAGCTGACCGCTCATAACGCGACCGAAGGGCTCACGATCATCTGATCGTGAGCCCTTCGCGTTTCCGCAGCGAATGTTTCACGTGAAACGGCGACCGGTTCCATGGCACTCTGGGCGGGTGGCGATCACCGAGAACGGCAGCACCCACCAGTCCGCGCAACGCGCCACGCTCCTCGGTCTGCTCCGCGGCCGGAACTTCCGTCGGCTGCTCACCGCCCGGGTGCTCTCCCAGCTCTCGGACGGCGTCTTCCAGGTCTCGCTCGCCGCCTACGTGGTCTTCTCCCCCGAGAAGCAGTCCTCCCCCGCCGACATCGCCTCGGTGCTGGCCGTGATGCTGCTCCCGTTCTCGGTGATCGGCCCGTTCGCCGGGGTGCTGCTGGACCGCTGGCGCCGCCGCCAGGTGCTGTACTTCGGCAACCTGGCCCGCTTCGGGCTGGGTCTGGGAACCGGCGCGCTGCTCCTGGTCGAGGCGCCGACCTGGCTGTTCTTCGCCTCCGCGCTGCTGGTCACCGCGCTCAACCGGTTCATCCTGGCCGGCCTGTCCGCCGCCCTGCCGCGGGTGGTCGAGCAGGACACCCTGGTCACCGCCAACGCCCTCTCCCCCACCCTCGGGACGGTCGCCGCCGCCTCGGGCGGGGGGATCGGCTTCCTGCTGCACCAGGTGATGGCGCCCGGGCCGAAGGCGGACGCAGCGCTGGTCACCGTCGCCTCGCTGCTCTACCTGTCGGCCGCGCTGGCCGCCCGCCGGATGGACCGCGACCTGCTCGGCCCCGAGCAGCGCGACGACCACCCCGCGCTCGGCCAGGCGCTGAAGCGGGCCGCCGCCGAACTCGGCGCCGCGGTGCGCCACCTGGTGCGGGACCGCCGCCCCGCGGTGCACGCGCTGGCCGCCGTCACCGCGGCCCGGTTCTGCTACGGGGTGCTGATCGTGGTCGTGGTGATGCTCGCCCGGTACACCTTCAACGACCCGACCGACAGCGCGGCCGGACTGGCCACCCTCGGCCAGGCGGTCGGCCTGTCGGCCGCCGGGTTCTTCGTCGCCGCGGTGGTCAGCCCCTGGTGCAGCCGCCGGCTCGGCCTGGCCGGCTGGATGACGGTCTGCCTGCTCGCCCCGGTGGTCTTCGTCCCCGCGCTGGGCCTGTCCTTCGCCCCGGTCCCCTGCCTGGCCGCCGCCCTGCTGCTCGGGGTGGTCACCCAGGGCACCAAGATCTGCGCCGACACCGTGGTGCAGGAGTCGGTCGAGGACGAGTTCCGCGGCCGGGTCTTCGCCATCTACGACGTGCTGTTCAACGTCGCCTTCGTGGCGGCCGCCCTGGTGACCGCGCTGGTGCTGCCGCTGTCCGGCCGTTCGGTCGCGGTGGTCGTCGGGGTGGCCGTGGTGTACGCGCTGACCGCCGTGCTCTACCTGCGGGCCGCCCGGCGGTCCGGACCGCTCCCCGGCGACGGCCACTGAAACCGTCCGGTAGCGGAATCGAAACCACCACGTCCCGATGTCCCTCGCGGGCTCGGGACCGATTGCGTCCGACCGAGTCGCTAAGGTACGTAGACCTGTCGGAACGACAGAACTCGGTCTCGGGGGACGAACTGATGAGCACACCGACAGGCCCGTACGGGCCGCCGCCGCCCGCCGCGCCCGGGTACGGTCCGCCCCCGCCCGCGTACGGCGGCCACCCGCCGTACGGGCAGCAGCCGGCCGCACCGCTGCCGTACCCGAACCCGTACGCCCAGAACCCCTACGCCCAGGCACCGCAGGCGCAGCCGCAGCCCCAGCCGCAGGCTCCGTACGGGCAGCAGCCGCCGTACGGGCAGCAGCCGCCCGCCGGGCCGTACGGCCACCCCCAGCCCGCCCCGGCGGCCGCGACGCCCCCCGCCAAGCGCGGCGTCCGGTCCAAGCTGAGGATCGCCGGGCTGGTCGGCGGCTGCGCCGTGCTCGCGGGCGGCTACTTCCTGGCCGGCCCGAGCGTGAGCAGCGCCAAGCCCGGCGACTGCGTCCGGGTGAGCGGCTCGCGTGACGTCTCGATCGTCAACTGCAATGACTCCAAAGCCAATTACAAGGTGCTGTCGAAGTTCACCGGCACCACCGACGTGACCCGCTGCCGGCAGACGCCGCAGACCACCAGCGCCGTCTCGGGCAAGAGCGGACGCCGCTGGAACAAGACGCGGTACGTGCTCTGCCTGGGCCCGCTGACCCCCACCACCGGCGGCTACCCGCCGGTGAAGAAGTCCTGACCCTTCCGCCACCTTCCTGTTCCCGGGGGACCTCTTGTCCGCTCCGCCTCCGCCCCAGATGCCCTACGGCCCGCCACCCGGTGACGGCAGTCCGTACGCCGGCGGCCCGTACGGCGCCCCGCCCCCGCCGGGGTACGGCTACCCGGGCGCCCCGCCCCCGGAGCAGCCCTACGGCGCCCAGCCTCCCGGCTACGGGTACGGCTACCCGCCGCCGGCCCCGATGGACGGGGAGCACTGCCGCTTCTGCGGCGGCTTCCCCGCCGTGCGCGCGACCGTCCGCGGCCACCAGGGCCTGATAGTCGCGTTCCGGATGCTGCGGATGCACGGACCGTTCTGCCACACCTGCGGCACGGCCACCGTGCGCGACATGTCCGCCCGGACGCTCGTCCAGGGCTGGTGGAGCTGGGTCTCCCCGCTGCTGACCCTGATCACCCTGCTGATGAACCTCGGCGCCCACGGCCGGATCAAGCGGCTGCCGCCGCCGATGCCGGGCACCCACGGCCCGCAGCTCGACCCCGGCGCCCCGCTGACCAGCCGCCCGCACCTGGCCATGCTGCTGGTGCCGGTCTCCCTGCTGACCACCGGAATCCTGCTCGCCACCGGCGTGATCGGCCCGAAGAACGACTCCGGCAACACGATCGCCTCGCCGACGCCGACCACGGTCACCTTCTCGCCGTCGCCGCTGCCCACCTTCAGCTACACCCCGCCGCCGCCGATGCCGTCCTTCACCATGCCGAGCATCACCCTGCCGCCGATCGCCACCCCGACCGACCCGAGCGACACGGTGGACGACGCCAAGACCGGCGACTGCCTGCGCAACGACGGGACGAGCGACGACCACCCGAAGATCACCGTGCTGCCCTGCACCGACTCCAAGGCGCAGTACAAGGTGGTCTACAAGTACGTCGCCACCTCGGACGAGACGGTCTGCAAGAAGCAGCCCAAGTCGGACAGCACGTACACCCGCACCTACTCGAACTGGCCCGCGCTGGACTACGTGCTCTGCCTCAAGCACCTCAAGTGATCCCGCGCACGGAACGAGGGGCGGCACCCGCACCGGGGCCGCCCCTCGTTCCGTCGTCCGGGCCTCAGCCCTGCTGCTGCCCGTCCCACCAGGCCCGCAGCGCCGCGACCGCCTCGTCGGGCTCCATCGGCCCGTGCTCCAGCCGCAGTTCGAGCATGTGCTTGTACGCCTTGCCGACCTGCGGGCCGGGCTTCAGCCCGAGCAGCTCCATGATCTGGTTGCCGTCCAGCGCCGGGCGGATGGAGTCCAGCTCCTCCTGCGCCTTCAGCTCGGCGATCCGGTGCTCCAGGCCGTCGTAGGTGCGCGACAGCGCGGCCGCCTTCTTCTTGTTGCGGGTGGTGCAGTCCGAGCGTGTCAGCTTGTGCAGTCGCTCCAGCAGCGGCCCGGCGTCGGTGACGTAGCGGCGCACCGCGGAGTCGGTCCACTCGCCGCCGCCGTAGCCGTGGAAGCGCAGGTGCAGCTCGACCAGGCGCGAGACGTCCTCGGTGAGCTCCTTGGAGTACTTGAGCTCGCGCATCCGCTTGCGGGTCATCTTGGCGCCGACCACCTCGTGGTGGTGGAAGGAGACCCGACCGTCCGACTCGAAGCGGCGGGTGCGCGGCTTGCCGATGTCGTGCAGCAGCGCGGCGAGGCGCAGGGTGAGGTCCGGGCCCTCCTGCTCCAGGTCGATGGCCTGCTCCAGGACGGTCAGCGAGTGCTCGTAGACGTCCTTGTGCCGGTGGTGCTCGTCGCGCTCCAGCTTCAGCGCGGGCAGCTCCGGCAGCACGTGCCGGGCCAGGCCGGTGTCGACCAGCAGCCGCAGGCCCTTCACCGGGTGGTCGGCCAGCAGCAGCTTGTTCAGCTCGGCCTGCACCCGCTCGGCCGAGACGATGGTGATCCGCTCGGCCATCGCGGTCATCGCGGCGACCACCTCGGGCGCCGGGTCGAAGTCCAGCTGGGCGGCGAAGCGGGCGGCCCGCATCATCCGCAGCGGATCGTCGGAGAAGGACTCCTCGGGGGTGGCGGGGGTGCGCAGCACCCTGGCCTCCAGGTCCTCCAGGCCGTGGTGCGGGTCGACGAAGCCGCGGCCGGGCAGGTCGACGGCCATCGCGTTGACCGTGAAGTCCCGGCGGACCAGGTCCTGCTCGATGGTGTCGCCGTAGCTCACCTCGGGCTTGCGGGAGGTGCGGTCGTACGCCTCGGACCGGTAGGTGGTGATCTCGATCAGGAAGGAGCCCTCGGGGGTGTCCTTGCGGGCCCCGACGGTGCCGAAGGCGATGCCGACGTCCCAGACCGCGTCCGCCCAGCCCTTGACCAGCTTGAGCACCTGCTGCGGGCGGGCGTCGGTGGTGAAGTCCAGGTCGTTGCCGAGCCGGCCGAGCAGCGCGTCCCGCACCGAGCCGCCGACCAGGGCCAGCCGGTGACCGGCCGCCTGGAACCGGCGGGCGATCTCGTCGGCCACCGGCGACACCCGCAGCAGCTCTTGCAGCCCCAGGGCCTGGGCCTCGCTCAGGCCTGGGACGACCTGGGTGGCGGTGCTGGAACGATCGGTGCGCGCGGTGGGCTCATTGGCAGTGGACACGGCTCACAAGGGTACGTGCCCCGGAAGGTCAACCGCCCGCGCGTTTCGGGCGTCTCTTCCCACAGCCCGCAACACTGCTCGCCTGGCTGGATCGTTACCATGCCGGTGGACGGATCGCGGACACCGGAACCGGGGATGCGGTGTCGCGTACCGCCGCCGTGCCGACGGAAGCCTCCGCGGCAGCAGGGTGGCGTACAGCGTCGAACGAAGAACGTCGAGCGGGGAACGTCCGGCAGCAGCGCCGGGCGGACAGCATCAGCATCAGCAGCGAGCGATCGAACAGAACGGCGAGGGCGAAACGAGTGAGTGAGCCGGCACGGCACTCGGGCCTGGGGGCGCACCGACAGCCTGGACGGGCCACGGGCCCCCACGGACGTCCCGCCGACGCACGAAGTACGGGCCGCCTCGCCCGCCGCTTCGCCGCCGCCTGCGCGGCCGCCCTGACCCTGTTCACGGCCGTTCCCGCCATGGCGCTCCCGGCCGGCGGCAACATCAGCCCGGCCGCCGACGCCGCGGCCACCGCGGAGTACCCGGTGGTGCTGAGCATCGAGACGGTCACCCCGCAGCTGGCCGTCCCCAACGGCACCGTGTCCATCACCGGCCACGTCACCAACTCCGGCAAGTCGGCCCTCAAGGGCGCTCACGCGGCGGTCCGCAAGCCGGTCAGCAGCAAGCCCCTGCAGCGGCGCAGCGAACTCCAGGGCGTGGCCTCCCGCACCACGCCGAGGGGCGACGACGGCACGGAGCTGGACAGCCCGCAGTACGCCCTGCCGGAGCTGAAGCCCGGCCAGAGCCTGCCGTACACCCTCAGCGTCGCGGTGAGCGACCTCGGGCTGTCCGAGAGCGGCGTCTACGAGCTCGCCGTGGACGCCTGGGGCTCGACCGCCGACAACCCGCGCGACCGTGCCCTGGGCATCGCCCGGACCTTCCTGCCCTTCTCCCAGGGCGGCACCGAGGCCCAGCCGACGAAGGTCACCACCCTCTGGCCGCTGGTGCACGCGCCGGTGCTGGCCGCGCAGACCACCGCCGACAACGACCAGACCCTCCCGGTGCTGCGCGACGACAGCCTGGCCACCGAGTTCGCGCCGGGCGGCCGGCTGTACGAGCTGGTCGACACCGGCTCCAAGCTGACCGGCCTGAGCTGGGTGATCGACCCCGACCTGCTGGACGCCGCGTTCGCGATGACCGGCAGGTACCGGGTCCAGAAGCCGGGCAGCGAGGCGGCGGGCAAGCCCGCCAAGGACGACAACACCGTCTCGCACGACGCCTCGCCCGCCGCCGAGGCCTGGCTGAACAAGCTGCGCGCGGCCGTCGCCAAGTCCGGCAACCAGGTCATCGCGCTGCCGTACGCCGACCCGGACCTCGCCTCGATCGCCCACAACGGCGCCGACCTGACCGGCATGGGCACCGCCCTGGACAAGGCGGCCACCGCCGGCCGGCTGACCGTCGAGGGCCGGCTCTCCGTGGACACCCGCTCCGACGTGGCCTGGCCGTACCAGGGCTACCTCGACCAGCAGATCGCCGGCATCGCCCGGCAGGCGGGCAGCAGCCTGGTGCTGGCCAACGGCGCGAGCATGCCCGACCCGGAGTCGGTGAACTACACCCCGACCGCCGTGCGCCCGATCGGCAACGGACAGAGCGCCGTGGTCGCCGACGACACGGTCTCCTCGCTCTTCCAGAAGGACCTGAGCTCCCCGCAGGACCAGACCGAGGCGGCCCAGCGCTTCCTGGCCGAGACCTTCACCATCACCCACGAGCAGCCGCAGAACCAGCGCGGCCTGCTGGTCATGCCGCCGCGAGAGATGACCGCCGCCACCGCCAAGGTGCTGGCCGGCGCGCTGCAGACGGCGACCGACAAGTGGCTGACCCCGGTGAAGCTGGACGCGCTGACCGAGGTGGCGCCGGACCCGAAGGCCAACACCGCCGTCCCGTCGTCCGCCGACTACCCGACCCAGGTCCGGGCCACCGAACTGCCGGCCGACGCCCTGAGCGGCACCGACAAGGTCCAGCGGGATCTGGACACCCTGATGCGGGTGCTCACCCTGCCGCAGCGGGTGCGCGGCCCGTTCAGCGCCGCCATGGTCCGCTCGCTGTCCACCGAGTGGCGCACCCGGACGACGGCCGGCGACGACTACCGCCGGGGCGTCGACAAGTACCTGACGGAGCTCACGAACGCCGTCCAGGTGCCGAAGAAGACCGTGGTCACCCTGGCCGGGAACACCGGCCAGCTCCAGGTCAGCGTGCGCAACGACCTCACCCAGACGGTCACCAACCTGAAGCTGCGGCTGACCTCGAGCCAGCCGAACCGGCTGCGGGTGGGCAAGGACGAGGACCTGGTCCTCCCGGCCTCGCAGAGCGTCACGCTGCGCTTCAACGCCGAGGCCCGCAACAACGGCCCGGTCACCATGACCGCCCAGCTGTACACCACCGGCCCCGATCCGAGGCCCTACGGCGACCCCCAGGTGTTCAGGGTCGAGGTCACCTCGGTCACCAACGGGGTGCTGTACGTCTTCGCCGGCGCCGCCGTGCTGCTGGTGCTGGCCGCGCTGCGCTTCTTCCGCCAGCGCAAGCGGCGCGGCGGTCAGCCGCACGAGGACGGCGACCAGCCGGTCGGCGACGGCCCGGCGACGGACGGGCCGGACGGCGCCGCCGGGGCCGCCGGGGCCGCCGGGGCCGCCGGGGCCGAGCCGAACGAGCCGAACGAGCCGGACGAGCCGGACGAGCCGCGGGAAACGGAGGAGCCGGAGGAGCCGGAGGACTCCGAACCGGACCCCTCCGGAAGCGGTTCCACGGGCGGCGGTCCCGCGCAGACACCGCGCGCCAGCAGCCCGGATGGCCTGGATCGGACCGCCGGTGATGAGAAGGTTGGTCCTTGACACCGCCGACCACCCGCGACGCCGGGCCGGCCACCCCCCACGACAGCGAAGAGGTGACATGACCGGGCGCAGCGAGGAGCGGCCGCCGGGCCGCGGTGAGAGCCGGCCGGGCGCCGAGTCGCCGTCCGGCGACTGGTACGTGGCCGACACCTACGCCCAGGACCCGTACGCGGCCGACGCGTACGGGTCCCAGCAGGACGGCCAGGACCCGTACGGACTGCAGGCCGGGCGGCCCGCCGCCACGCCGCCGCCGGCCACCGCGTACGACGTGCCGCCGCAGCTTCCGCCGCAAGGCGGCGGCTACCCGACCCCGGTGCCGTCGACGCCGTTCTCGCCCCCGGTGCCGCCCGTGCAGCCCGGCTGGGACACTCCCCCGGCGCAGGCCGGCTGGCCGCAGCAGGCCGATCCGGCCGCCCCGCAGTGGGGCGGTGCCGAGCAGCCCCGGCCGCAGTGGGAGCCGGGCCCGGCACACTCCGCCTGGGACACCGAGACCACCGAGTACGTGGGGGTGGACGCGCTGTTCGGCGGCGGCCACCAGCCCGAGGCCGCCGGCCCGCAGCCGGTGCCCCAGCCCGCCCCCGTCCAGCCGGTCCAGCCGGTCGCGCCGGTGCCCCAGGCCGCCCAGGTGCCTCCGGGCGCCCAGACGCCTCCGGGCGCCCAGGTGCCTCCGGGCGCCCAGGTGCCTCCGGGCGCCCCCGCGCCGTACCCGCCGGCGGGCGGCTACCCGGGGCAGCCGCAGTACGGCGGCCCGGACGGGCAGCGCCCCTTCGTGCCGCCGATCGAGTTCGACCCGCCGCTCTCCGAGGACGAGGCCACCATGCAGGTGGCCGCCGTCGCGGTGCCCCCGGCGGTCGAGCCGCGGGCGGACCTCGCCGAGGAGCGGACCGCCCGGCCCACGGCCGCGCCCGCCCCGGCGGCCGGCGGTGGCGGCAAGGTCGCCAGCCTGCTGAACTCCAGCGCGATCATGGCGGCCGGCACCCTGGTCTCCCGTGGCACCGGCTTCCTTCGGACCATGGTGATCGCCGGCGCGATCGGCATCGCAGTCATGGGTGACTCGTACAACGCGGCGAACACCCTGCCGACCCTGCTGTACATCCTGATCGGCGGCGGCGCGCTGAACGCGGTCTTCGTGCCGCAGCTGGTGCGCAGCATGAAGAACGACGAGGACGGCGGCACCGCCTACGCCAGTCGGCTGCTCACCCTGGTGATGGTCGGACTCGGCGGCGTGGTGTTCCTGGCGGTCCTCGGGGCGCCGTTGCTGGTCCAGCTGATCGCCCACCCGATGATGACCAACCCCGCGCGCGCGGACACCACGGTGGCGCTGGCCCGCTACTGCCTGCCGACCATCTTCTTCATGGGCGTCCACGTGGTGATGGGCCAGATCCTCAACGCCCGCGGCCGCTTCGGCGCGATGATGTGGACCCCGGTCCTCAACAACATCGTGGTGGTCTTCACCTTCGGCGCGTACATCTGGGTCTACGGCGGCTACAACGGCTCCCAGGTCACCCCGGAGAACATCTCCCCGGAGGGCGTCCGGCTGCTCGGCCTGGGCACCCTGCTCGGCCTGGTGGTCCAGTCGCTGGCGATGGTCCCGTACCTGCGGGCCGCGGACTTCCACTTCCGTCCGCGCTTCGACTGGCGCGGCCACGGCCTGGGCAAGGCGGCCCGGCTGGCCAAGTGGACCTTCTTCTTCGTGCTCGCCAACCAGGCCGGCTACCTGGTCATCACCCAGCTGGCCACCGCGGCCGGCAGCGCCGCCGAGCAGGGCGGCCACGGCGGCGTCGGCCTGTCGGCCTTCTCCAACGCCCTGCTGATCTGGCAGCTCCCGCAGGCCGTCATCACCGTCTCGATCATGAGCGCGGTGCTCCCCCGGCTCTCCCGGGCGGCGGCCGACGAGGACGCCGGCGCCGTCCGCGACGACCTGTCGTACGGGCTGCGCACCACCGCGGTGGCGGTCGTCCCGGCGGCCTTCCTGTTCCTGGCGCTCGGCCCGGCGATCGGCCGCTCGATCTACGCGGTCGGCGGCGGCAGCACGGCCCTGGACAACGCGACCAACGTCGGTCTGATGCTCTCCGCCTTCGCGCTCGGGCTGATCCCGTACTCGGCCCAGTACGTGATGCTGCGCGGCTTCTACGCCTACGAGGACACCAGGACGCCGTTCTCCAACACCGTCTGGGTGGCCGCCTGCCAGGCCGGCTTCTCGCTGATCTGCTGGGCCGCCCTGCCTCCGCAGTGGACGGTGACCGGCATGGCCTTCGGCTACGGCCTCGCCTACGCCGTCGGAGTGACGGTCGCGGTGCCGAAGCTGAAGAAGAAGATCGGCGGGCTGGACACCAAGCGGATCGGCAAGACGTACAGCCGGCTGGCCGCCGCCTGCGTCCCGGCCGCGGCGGTCGGCCTCGGCGTCAGCCTGGCGGTCCAGCAGGTGCTGGCCGGCTGGGCGGGCAGCGTGCTGTCGGTGGTCCTGGCCGGTGGCCTCCAGCTGCTGGTGTTCGTGTTCCTCGCGAAGCGCCTGCGCATCGAGGAGATGAACGCCATGCTGGGCATGGTCCGCGGCCGACTGGGCCGCTGACCGACCGGTCAACCGGCCGAACGGGCGGACGCCCTGACCGGGCGTCAACCGGGGCGACCACCGCCTCCGCCCGTCCGGCCGCATTCCGAGCCGCCCCCACTACCGGGAACGCCCGGGCCGCGACGTGGCGGCCCGGTGTCGGGTCTGCACGACATCTCTCCACCCGTGGGCAACCGAGCGGACGTCTCAGCGGTCGTACCCGGTGGAGAAGAGTGGGCACAATTGTCCTGGAGCACAGGGCGGCCTATCCGCGCGCTCCAGCGACTCTCTCGGCCGGGGCGACACAAGGGGAGGCAGGACCACGGTGGCTGATGGCACCAAGGCGGTCGTCGACACGTCAGCAGCTGACGCGGCGGCGGACGAGGCCGCGCTGGCTGCGGCGATCGACGAGCTCGGGGGCGGGAAGACCGCCCCGGCGGGCACCGCCGACGCCCCCTCCGCGGACGCCCCCAGGGCCGGGTCCACGGCCGGCTCCGAAGCCGGACCCGGGGCCGCTGCCGAGGCCGGACCGAAGGCGGCCCCCACGGACGGAGGGAAGGCCTCCTCCGCTGCCGGAGCGAAGGCCACCTCCACGGACGGGGGGAAGGCCACCTCCACGGCCGCCTCCACGACCGGCGACGAGGACGCTCCGGCCGACGACGACCGGGGTGCCGAGCCGGCCCCGGAGGCGTCCGTCAGCGAGGAGACCTCGGAGATCACCGCCCCGCTCTCGGTCCACGAGATCGCCGCCGAACTGGCGGCCGGCACCCCGCGGAAGAAGCCCTCCCCCGCGCCCGCGGCCGCCTCCGACAAGCGCCGCCCGACCGACCCCCAGCCCACGGTCGACCCGCGCGACACCGCCACCCTCCCGCGCACCCTCCCCGCCCCGATGCGGCACAGCGGCGACAAGATCGGCAACCGCTACCTGCTCGAGGAGTGCATCTCCCAGACGGAGACCTTCAGCAGCTGGCGCGCCGTCGACGAGAAGCTGCGCCGGGCCGTCGGCGTCCACCTGATGGCCTCCGGCCACCAGCGCGCCCGCAAGGTGCTGGCCGCCGCCAAGTCCGCCGCCCTGCTCGGCGACCCGCGCTTCGTCCAGGTGCTGGACGCCGTCCAGGAGGGCGAGCTGGTCTTCGTAGTGCGGGAGTGGCTGCCGCACGCCTCCGACCTCGCCAAGCTGCTCACCGACGGCCCGATGGAGCCGCACGAGGCGTACCAGATGGTGCGCCAGGTCGCCGACGCCGTCGCCGCCGCCCACCGCCGCGGCCAGGCCCACCTGCGGCTCACCCCGCGCTGCGTGCTGCGCACCGACAGCGGCCAGTACCGGATCAACGGCATCGCGGTGGACGCCGCCCTGCGCGGGCTGCCCCCGGAGGACTCCACCGAGGACGCCCAGCGCACCGACACCCGGGCGATCGGCGCCCTGCTGTTCGCCGCGCTCACCCACCGCTGGCCGTACCCCGAGGACCGCTACGACCTCAAGGGTCTGCCCAGGGGCCTGCAGAACGCCGCGCCGGACCAGGTCCGTGCGGGCGTCCACAAGGGCCTGTCCGAACTCGCGGCGCGCGCCCTGTTCGACCACCCGCCGCACCACGCCGAGCCGATCACCACCCCGGAGGAGCTGGTCCGGGTGATCGCGCAGATGCCCCGGATCCGGCAGCCCGAGCCCGAGCTGCCGGCCTTCCCGGCGCCGCCCCGGCACAACACCCACGCCCTGCCCACCGCGCCCAACCCGACCCGGGTCGCCGACACGACGGTCGCCCCGCTGCCGGCCTCCTCCCGGCCGACCGCCGCCCGGCGCACCAGGCGCCGGCTGCGCCGGGTGGTCAAGGCCACCGCCTGGACGGTCGCACTGGGCGCGATCGGCGTCGCCTCCTGGCAGTTCGTCGGCAGTCTGCGCAACACCGGTCAGGCCGTCGCGACCCCGCAGCCCACCGTCAGCACCGCCGCGCCGACCACGCACCCGCCGACGCACGCTCCGGCCCCGGTCACCATCAAGGGCGTGGAGTCGTACAACCCACTGGGCGACGGGCCCCAGGGCACCGAGAGCATCAAGAACGCCATCGACGGCGACCCGGGCACCGCCTGGACCACCGGCTGGTTCGTCGACCAGTTCGGCCCCAGGCCGCCCGCGCTCCAGTCGGGCACCGGCCTGATGATCGACCTCGGTTCGCCGCAGTCGGTCTCCTCGGTGACCGTGCAGTTCCAGGGCGGCGAGCAGACCGCGGAGCTGCGGGTGCCCCCCGCGGCCGTCGCCAACCCGTCGCAGCTCAGGCCGGACAGCTTCACCACCCTCGGCAAGAAGTCCGGCAACACCGTGGACTACGCCCTCGACTCACCGGTCACCACGCGTTACCTCTTGATCTGGCTGACCGCTCTGGCGAAGGATGGCGACGGCAGGTACCGCGGCCACGTCGCCGAGGTCAAGGTCTCCGGCTGACCGCACCCGGCACACCGGAACGACGGCAAGGGGTCGAGGGGTGACAGTGGCGGACGACGACGCGGCGTTGCTCGCCCGGCACGTCGCCGGCGATCCGCAGGCCTTCGGGCAACTGGTGAACCGTCACCGCGACCGGCTCTGGGCGGTCGCCCTGCGCACCCTGGGGGACCGCGAGGAGGCCGCGGACGCCCTCCAGGACGCCCTGGTCTCCGCCTTCCGGGCCGCCCCCGGCTTCCAGGGCCGCTCGGCGGTCACCACCTGGCTGCACCGGATCGTGGTCAACGCCTGCCTGGACCGCGCCCGGCGCAGCGCCACCCGGCGCACCACCCCGCTGGACGACGACCCGCAGCGGCTGGACAGCCTGGTCGGCACGGCCGAACCGGCCGACTCCCCGGTGGTCCGGGCCGAGGTGCACCGGGAGCTGACCGCGGCCCTCGCCGAGCTGCCCGTCGAGCAGCGGGCCGCGCTGGTCCTGGTCGACATGCAGGGCTACCCCGTCGCCGAGGCCGCCGAACTGCTGGGCGTCCCGGTGGGCACGGTGAAGAGCCGCTGCGCCCGGGGCCGGGCCCGGCTCCTCCCGCTGGTCCGGCACCTGCGCGAGACGGACGGCGCGCGGCAGGACGTTTCACGTGAAACGCCGGGTCGCGGGGCGCCGGGCCGCAGGGCGCCCGGCTCACCCGGTACGGCACCGCCGCCGCGCCACGACGCCCAGGGGAACCCGACCGGCCCCCGCACCGTCACAGGGACAGGCCCGAGCACCGGCCGCACGATGCTGGAAGGAGACGCGAGCACGCGATGACCGCCCCCCTCTCCTCCCCCGGGCCCGCCGACGCCCACCCCTCCGTCGAGGAGCTGGCCGACCTCGCCGAGGGTCTGGTCGGGCCCGCCGAGGCCGCCCGGACGCTGCACCGGCACCTGAACGGCTGCGCCGAGTGCCGGGAGACCGCCGACGCCCTGGCCGAGGTGCAGGCCCTGCTCGGCGCCGTCGAGCCCGAGCCGGTGCCCGCCGACGTCGCCGCCCGGCTGGACGCCGCGCTCGCCGAAGCCGCTCGCACCGAAGCGGCCGGGGGCGCGGACCGCCCGCAGGAGAGCCCCCGGAGGTCCCCCGCCGACGCCCGCCGGACGGACGCCCCTGCCGCGCCCGTACGGGCCGTTCCGGCACCCTCCGCGCCCCCGTCCCGCCCCGGTTCCTCCTCCGGCCCTTCCTCCTCCGGCCCCGGCCGTCCCCGGCTCCGGCGCCGGCGCTTCGCCGTGCTGCTCGGCGCCGCCGCCGCGCTGGCCGCCTTCGGCCTCGGCGGAGCCCTGCTGCTGGACCACTCCGAGGGCTCCGGGACCTCGGCCGCTTCGGCCGCCTCGGCCGGCCTCCCCGAGGACCAGAGTGCCCGCACCCCGCACCTGGCGGGCCCCGGAACCGCCTACCGGGAGGACCAACTGGCCGCGCAGGTGCAGCAGTTGCTCGCCCGTTCCGGCGCCGGGCCCGGACTGCGCGCCACCGGACCGGCCAGGTCCGGTGCCGCCCCCGCCGAGGGCGCCCGGCCCGAGTTGTCCGGCCCGGACTCGCCCGCCACCCCCGCCTCCCCGGCCGCCTGCCAGGCCCCCGCGCCGGGCACCCCGCTGGCCACCGACCGGGGCAGCTACCAGGGCTCCCCGGTCGAGGTGCTGGTCTACCCGGCCCCCGGCCGAGCCGGCTACGTGGACGTCTACCTGCGCTCCCCCGACTGCGGCCCGGTCGTCCTGCACCGGACCGTCCCCGGCCCCTGAGCGACCGTTCCCAGCCACCGGCCGACCGTTCCCATGCGATCGACGACCAGGACGCCACGCCGCTTCCGGAGTTCGGGCACCTGGTACTGATCCGCCTGGGAATGCGAGAGACTGGTCAGTCGTTGTCCCGGGCGGCGGAGCATGACCGCCCTCCCCGCAGCAAACGCGGGTCGCGATGCGAACCAGGAGAAGCAGTGAGCGACGTCCGTAACGTGATCATCATCGGTTCCGGCCCGGCCGGGTACACGGCCGCGCTCTACACGGCCCGTGCCTCCCTCAAGCCGCTGGTCTTCGAGGGGGCCGTCACCGCCGGTGGTGCGCTGATGAACACCACCGAGGTCGAGAACTTCCCGGGCTTCCGGGACGGCATCATGGGCCCCGAGCTGATGGACAACATGCGGGCGCAGGCCGAGCGCTTCGGCGCCGAGCTGATCCCGGACGACATCGTCGCGGTCGACCTCACCGGTGACATCAAGACCGTCACCGACTCCGAGGGCAACGTGCACAAGGCCCGCGCCGTGATCGTCACCACCGGCTCCCAGCACCGCAAGCTGGGCCTGCCGAACGAGGACAAGCTCTCCGGTCGCGGCGTCTCCTGGTGCGCGACCTGCGACGGCTTCTTCTTCCGCGACCAGGACATCGCGGTGGTGGGCGGCGGCGACACGGCCCTGGAGGAGGCGACCTTCCTCTCCCGCTTCGCCAAGAGCGTCACGATCATCCACCGCCGGGACAGCCTGCGCGCCTCCAAGGCGATGCAGGAGCGCGCCTTCGCCGACCCGAAGATCCGCTTCGAGTGGGACAGCGCGGTCGAGGCCATCCACGGCGACCCGAAGCTGACCGGCGTCACCCTCCGAGACACCACCACCGGCGAGACCCGCGAGCTCGCGGTCACCGGCCTGTTCATCGCGATCGGCCACGACCCGCGCACCGACCTGTTCAAGGGCCAGCTGGAGCTCGACGCCGAGGGCTACCTGAAGGTCGACGCCCCCTCCACCCGGACCAACGTCGAGGGCGTCTTCGGCGCCGGCGACGTCGTGGACCACACCTACCGCCAGGCCATCACCGCCTCCGGCACCGGCTGCTCCGCCGCGCTGGACGCCGAGCGCTACCTGGCCGCGCTGGACGACGCGGAGAACAAGGCCGCCACCGTCGCGGTCTGACCCCCTCGCCCCGAGCGAACCCCGCGGGGGTGTTCCACGTGAAACACCCCCGCCCCGGCCAGGCAGAAACAGAACGGGCCCGTCCGTTGTTCACCTGGCAGCAGCCCCCTCCGTCCTAACCCGAGGAGTTCCCGTGGCCGGCGCCACCACCACCGTCACCGACGCGACGTTCAAGTCCGACGTCCTGGAGAGCGACAAGCCCGTACTGGTCGACTTCTGGGCCACCTGGTGCGGCCCGTGCCGCCAGGTCGCTCCGATCCTGGAGGAGATCGCGGCCGAGCAGGGCGACAAGCTGACCGTTGCCAAGCTCGACGTGGACGCCAACCAGGTGACCGCCGCCGAGTACAACGTCATCTCGATCCCGACCCTGATCCTCTACAAGGGCGGCCAGCCGGTGAAGCAGATCACCGGTGCCCGTCCGAAGGCCGCGCTGCTGCGCGAGCTGGACGGCCTGATCTAGGTCTTCCGGCCACCGGTCGAACGGCGGCGGGGCTCTCCGGTCGGGGAGTCCCGCCGCTGCTTTTGCGGCACCGCTCAGAACGGCCGCAGCGCCGGTTCCTTCCGCCCGCCGCCGAGCAGCCGCTCCAGGGCCCCCTCCACGTCGCCGCGCCAGGACAGGGTGGTTCGGGCCTCCAGCCGCAGCCGCGGGTAGCGCGGGTGCGGCCGTACGGTCTTGAAGCCGACCGCGAGCAGGTGGTCGGCCGGCAGCACGCAGCTGGTCGACACCCGGCCCGCCGAGCCGAAGGCCTCGATCGCCCGCACCCCGCGCCCCAGCAGGTCCTTGGCGACGGTCTGCACCAGCACCCGGCCCAGCCCCTGCCGCTGGTATCCCGGCAGCACCCGGCTGACCATCAGCTGAACGGCGTCCGGCGAGACCGGGCTGGTCGGGAAGGACTGGGAGCGGGGCACGTAGGCGGGCGGCGCGTAGAGCACGAAACCGGCAGGCTGGTCGTCCACGTAGACGATCCGGCCGCAGGAACCCCACTCCAGCAGCACTGCGGAGATCCACCCCTCCTTCTCCAGCTCCGGCTTCCCCGACTCCACCGCCTCCTTGGCGCTGACCGGGTCCAGCTCCCAGAACACGCAGGAGCGGCAGCCCGTCGGCAGGTCCGCGAGGTTGTCCAGCGTCAGCGGAGCGATCCGGCGTCCCATGGCCCGTACCTCCTCCTCCCTTTCACGGTCGAGCATTCCCCCACGAACGCCGATGGGTGCATGTTTCACGTGAAACAGCGCTCACGTGGCACATGCACCCATCGGGTCGTCGCCCTCGGTCCGGACGGGCTCAGCCCTGCGACAGCCGCAGACCGTCCTCGCCCGGGGCCATGCTGTCCAGGATCCGGTTGAGGTCCTCCACCGAACCGAACTCCAGCACCACCTTGCCCTTGCCCAGCTTGCCGCCGCGCTGTGACACCTCGACCTTGACCCGGGTGTCGAAGCGGTCCGACAGCCGGCTCGCCAGGTCGTTGAAGGCCGGGGAGATGATCTTGCCCGCCTTCGGCGTCTGGCGCTTCGCCTCCCGCGGCTCCTCGGAGCGCATCAGGACGACGAGCTCCTCCACGCTGCGCACCGTGAGGCCCTCGGCGATGATCCGCGCGGCCAGCTTCTCCTGGGCCTCGGGGTCCGTCAGGGGGAGCAGCGCCCGCGCGTGCCCGGCCGTCAGCGTGCCGGCCGCCAGCCGCCGCTGGACGGACGCCGGGAGCTTCATCAGCCGCAGGGTGTTGGAGACGTGCGCGCGCGAGCGGCCGATCCGGTCGGCCAGCTCCTCGTGGGTGCAGGAGAAGTCCCGCAGCAGCTGGTCGTAGGCGGCCGCCTCCTCCAGCGGGTTCAGCTCGGCCCGGTGGAGGTTCTCCAGGAGGGCGTCCAGGAGGAGCTTGTCGTCCTCGGTGGCCCGGACGATCGCCGGGATCTGCTCCAGGCCCGCCTCACGGGAGGCCCGCCAGCGGCGCTCGCCCATGATCAGCTCGTAGCGCCCCGCCTCGATCTGGCGCACCACGATCGGCTGGAGCAGGCCCACCTCCTTGATGGAGGCGACCAGCTCGGCGAGCTTGTCCTCGTCGAACACCTCGCGCGGCTGACGCGGATTGGGGGTGATCGCGTCCAGCGGCAGCTCGGCGAAGGAGGCACCGGGGACCGGCGCCGGCTGCTCCGGCCGCCGTCCGACGGCCGCCCGGGCCGCCACCGTGGCGCGACCGCCCGGCAGCACCGGCACCGAGGCCGGCGACGTCGTGCCGGTCGTCACCACCGAGGTCGGCGCGGGCGTGGCCGTGACCGGCTGCGCCGCCCCGCCGTCCGCCGGCGCGGCCGGGCCGATCAGCGCCCCAAGCCCTCGTCCCAGACCCCTGCGACCACTCACTGATGACCCTCCGTCGTACCGTGCTGTGCCACCGGGGCGCTGTGCCCCGTACCGCTGCCGCCCCGCTGCTGACCCACCAACGAGCCGCCGCCCGGGCCGACCGCGCGCTGCGCGAGTTCGCGGGCGGCCTCCAGGTACGAGAGCGCCCCGGTCGAGCCCGGGTCGTAGGTCAGCACCGTCTGCCCGTAGCTGGGCGCCTCCGAGATGCGGACCGAGCGCGGGATCGCCGTGCTCAGCACCTCGTTCTGGAAGTGGGTCCGGACCTCCTCGGCGACCTGGGCGGCCAGCCGCGTCCGGGCGTCGTACATGGTGAGCAGGATGGTCGAGACGTGCAGCACGGGGTTGAGGTGCGCGCGCACCAGCTCGACGTTGCGCAGCAGCTGGCCGAGGCCCTCCAGCGCGTAGTACTCGCACTGGATCGGGATCAGCACCTCCCGACCGGCCACCAGGGCGTTGACCGTCAGCAGGCCCAGCGAGGGCGGACAGTCGATCAGGATGTAGTCCAACGGCTGCTCGTAGGCGGCGATGGCGCGCTGCAGCCGGCTCTCCCGGGCCACCAGCGAGACCAGCTCGATCTCGGCGCCGGCCAGGTCGATGGTGGCCGGGACGCAGAAGAGCCCCTCGACGTCCACGACCGGCTGGACGACGTCGGCCATGGGCTTGCCCTCGACCAGGACGTCGTAGATGGACGGCACCTCGGCGTGGTGGTCGATGCCGAGGGCGGTGGAGGCGTTGCCCTGGGGGTCGAGGTCGACCACCAGGACGCGCAGCCCGTGCATGGCCAGCGAGGCGGCCATGTTCACGGTGGTGGTGGTCTTGCCCACCCCACCCTTCTGATTGGCGACCACGATCACCCGGGTGGCGGCGGGCCGGGGCAACCCCTCCCCCGCTCGGCCGATCGCCTGAACCGCAGCCTGGGCAGCCCGTGCGATGGGCGTGTCATCGATCTGGTCGACGGTCTCCGAGTCCTGCATGGGGCTCAGTGTTTCACGTGAAACCGGAGCGGCAACAGTCGCCGCCCGGCCGCGGGCAAGGATTCCGGAGAGCAAGGAGCGACGTTTCACGCGAAACACCATGCCCGCTATGTCGGAAATCTGACGTTGCGACACTCCGATGTCCGCTTGTCGGCCCGCCCGTCACCCGAACGACGACGGGCGGACGGCCCTCCTCAGGGGGGACCGTCCGCCCGTGGTCCGGGCCGTCCGGCGTCAGGACCGTCCGGCGGTCAGCGGCTGCGGCGTCGACCGCCCCGGCCGGCGGTGGTGCCGTTCTTGGCGCCGGCGTTGCGACCGGCCCGGGCCACCTTGGCGCGCCGGGTCGCGGCCTTCACGCCGCCGGGGCTCTCCCCCGCCTTGACCTGGACCACCCGGGTCGAGGTCTCCAGGGTGCCCTCGCCGACCGAGATCACGCTCCACTCGACGGCGCCCAGCTTGGCCAGCCCGGCGCGCGAGTCGGCCAGCTCCTGTTCGGCACTGTCGCCCTTGAGCGCCAGCATCTGCCCGTGCGGGCGCAGCAGCGGCATGCCCCAGCCGGCCAACCGGTCCAGCGGCGCCACCGCCCGGGCGGTCACCACGTCCACCGCGAGCTTGCCGACCATCTCCTCGGCGCGGCCGCGCAGCACCGTGACGTTCTCCAGTGCCAGCTCCCGGACGACCTCCTCCAGGAAGGTGGTCCGGCGCAGCAGCGGCTCCAGCAGGGTCACCGAGACGTCCGGACGGGCCAGGGCCACCGGGATGCCGGGCAGACCGGCACCGGAGCCCACGTCGCACACGGTGGAGCCGGAGGGCAGCAGCTCGGCCAGCACCGCGCAGTTGAGCACGTGCCGGTCCCACAGCCGGGGCACCTCGCGGGGCCCGATCAGCCCACGCCGGACACCGGCGGTCGCCAGCAGCTCGGTGTAGCGGACAGCGGCGTCGAAGCGGTCGCCGAACACCTCCCGGGCGGCGGCCGGCGCCTCGGCCAGCACGTCCAGCTCGGGCGCCTCGGACGTCTCGGCCGCCTCGGGCGCCTCGGCGGTCCGCCCCTCGGCGTCAGGGTTCACGTCCGCCCCCGGACGGCCGGTGGCCGCGCTCTCCGTGTCCATCTCGACCTCTCCGATCTCCGGATCCACCGACCCGCTCAACGCACTGTTTCACGTGAAACATCCCAGAAGGAACAACGACCCCGCCCGCACGAGGCGGACGGGGTCGCGTCCGGTAAATCTCACCGGTCTCCGTGGCGACCGGTCATCGATCCGCCGGCCTCAGGCCGGCAGCACGACCACGCACCGCTGGGGCTCTTCGCCCTCCGACTCGCTGCGCAGACCGGCGGCCGCGACCGCGTCGTGGACGACCTTGCGCTCGAACGGCGTCATCGGCCGCAGCTTGACCTGCTCGCCGGTGCTCCTGACCTGCTCGGCGGCCTCGGCGCCCAGCGCGGCCAGCTCCTCGCGCTTGCGGGCCCGGAAGCCGGCAATGTCCAGCATGAGGCGGCTGCGCTCGCCGGTCTCCCGGTGGACAGCCAACCGGGTCAGCTCCTGCAGGGCCTCCAGCACCTCGCCGTCCTGGCCGACCAGTCGCTGCAGCGCGCGGTCGTTGCCGTCGCTGACGATGGACACCAGGGCGCGGTCGCCCTCGACGTCCATGTCGATGTCACCGTCGAGGTCCGCGATGTCCAGCAGACCCTCCAGGTAGTCGGCCGCGATGTCGCCCTCCTGCTCCAAGCGGGCGACGAGGCTCTCGTCGGCGCCGGCAGCGGCCTCGGTCTCGACGGCGGAGGTGGTGCCTTCCGTCACTGATGGACTCCTTCGGAGATGGGCCCGGCTGGCGGGCGGGGAACGAAGCTCTTCGCAGCTGCCACAACGAGGCCAGGGGCCGGTCAGGACTTCTTCTTCGGCCGCTGGCCGCCGCGCTTGGGCTGCTGCCGGGTGCCCTGCTTGGTGCCGGCGGGCTTGCCCGCGGTCTGCTTGGCGGCCGCCGGCTTGGTGCCGGAGTCGGCCGCGACGGCCTCCTCGGCGGGCTGCTCGACCGGGGTGTCCCCGCCCGGCTCGGCCGCCTGGGTGGCACCGCCGTGCTGGCGCTGGGCCTTGGTCTGGCGACGGGGCTGCTGGCGGCTCGCCCGGACCGACTCCTCGATCACGGCGGAGGCGGAGGCCGCCTCGGCGATGGCCGCCTTGGACGGGGGCAGCATGCCCCAGAGCGCGCCCTTGATCTCCGTGCCGTCCGCGCGCAGGCGCCCGGCCTTCTTCAGGCGCTCCTGGCGCTCCTGGAAGGCCTTGCTGCCCGGGGTCGGGTTGTTGTGGATGACGACCAGCTGCTGGCCCATCGACCAGACGTTGGTGGTCAGCCAGTAGACCAGGACACCGACCGGGAAGTTGATGCCCATCACGGCGAACATGACCGGGAAGACGTACATCAGCATCTTCTGCTGCTGCATGAACGGCGTCTTGACCGTGAGGTCGACGTTCTTGGTCATCAGCTGGCGCTGGGTGACGAACTGCGACAGCGACATCATCACGATCATCACCGCGGTGACGATCTTGACACTGGTCTCGGGGCTGCCGAGGAAGGTCGCGGAGAGCGGGGCACCGAAGATGTGCGCCTTGCCGGCGCTCACCAGCAGGGAGCCGTGGATCACGCCGATGTCCTGGCCCTTGGCGACCTTGGACAGCACGCCGTAGAGGGCGGTGAAGAACGGCGCCTGGACGATGATGGGCAGGCAGCTGGAGAACGGGTTGGTCCCCGCCTCCTTGTACAGCTTCATCATCTCTTCGGACTGGCGCTGCCGGTCGTTCTTGTAGCGCTCCTGGATGGCCTTCATCTTCGGCTGGATCGCCTGCATGGCCCGGGTCGCCTTGATCTGCTTCACGAAGAGCGGGATCAGGCAGATCCGGATGACGACCACCATCGAGGCGATGGCCAGACCCCAGGCCCAGCCGCCGTCCGGGTTGAAGACGTGGCTGTACAGCGAGTGGAACTGGACGATGATCCAGGACACCGCCGTGTAGAGGGGGTTAAGAAAACCGAAGGTCACCGGTCAGACTCCTTGGACAGGTGGATTGGCCGCTCCGGGCCAATGGTCGCCGGGCCCTCGGGGTCCGGACCGGCGGGGGTGGGGGTCACCGGCTCCTCGACGGCGGACCGGCTGCTCAGCCAGTCTCGCAGCCGGCGGTGCCACACCGGGTGCTTGCGGGGCGGAACGTGGTCCACCCCACCGGGCGACCAGGGGTTGCAGCGCAGGATGCGCCAGACGGTCAGCCCGCCGCCCTTGACCGCTCCGTGCACCTTCACGGCCTCGTAGCCGTAGTGCGAGCAGGAGGGGTAGTAACGGCAGACCGGACCGAGCAGTGGGCTGATGGTCCACTGGTAGACCCTGATCAGACCCATCAGCAGGTACTTCATCGCCCTGCTCCCGTCGGCGCCGTTGCGGCGGGCTCGGCCCTCAGCAACCGCTTGAGCGCCGCGTCCAGGTCACGTTCGAGGTCCTGGTACGAGGCGGTCGCGGCCTGGGGCAGCGCACGCACCACTATCAGGCTACCGGCGGGCAGCCTGGACAGACGATCACGGAGGAGATGGCGCAACCGGCGCTTGACCAGATTGCGAACGACCGCCGGGCCAACGGCCTTGCTCACGACGAAACCCGCACGCGCCGAAGGAGTCCCCTCGGCGACGTGCGGGCGGGAGTCGCTGGTCCGGTCGGTCTGCCCCTGCGGGTCACCGTCTCTGCTGAGATGGACGACCAGAAGGGGCCGGCCGGCCCGGCGACCGCGTTTCACCGCGGTCGCGAAGTCCTGGCGCCGCCGCAGCCGATTCTCGGAGGGCAGCACAACAGACTCTGGCGTGGATCAGGCGGACAGGCTGGCGCGGCCCTTGCCACGGCGGGCAGCCAGGATGGCGCGGCCGGCGCGGGTACGCATACGCAGCCGGAAGCCGTGGGTCTTCGCGCGACGACGGTTGTTCGGCTGGAAGGTGCGCTTGCTCACTCGGGGGCTCCTGAGGTGAATCGTAGGATGACGGGGGGTCGCTTGGCCGTCACCGTGCGTCCGCGTGATCTCCCCTGATTCGGAAATCCGGCCCATCGCCCCAGTTCGGCTGGGGTCTGAGGCAATCCACGGCGCCCGTGCTGCGCGCCTTATGGAGCGGGTGGACCCGCGGACATGCGGCAGCGGCCATCGACAACTCGACCTGGTTACGGTACGCGGGACGGGGCTCGAGGGTCAAACCAGCCGCCCGGAGGCGGTTTACCCACAGCCTGTGGACAACGACTTGATCCGTCCCTGTTCGCTGACTACCGTTGCAGAACTTGTCTGGTTTGTTCTTGGAAAGCGTGCACCAGTGGCTGATGTCAACAGCGACCTCGTCCCGGTCTGGGCGAGGGTCGTCGAGCGGCTGGTCAGCGACCCCGACGTCGGGGAGATGGACAAACAGTGGGTGCAGCGCACCCAGCCGATGTGGATGATGCACGACACCGCCCTGCTGGCGACCCCCAACGAGCGGGCCAAGCAGGTGCTGGAGGGTCGGCTGCTGCCCCAGCTGACCGATGCGCTCAGCCGCGAGCTCAGCCGGCCGGTCCGGATCGCCGTGATGGTCGACGCCAACGCCGTGCCGACCGCGCCCGTCGCCCAGCCCCCCGCCGAGCCGTACCCGGGCCCGGCCGAGGAGGACCAGGGGTACGGCGACCAGGGCTACCAGCAGCAGCCGTACGAGCAGGACTACGAGCGCCCCCGCTACGACACCGGCGGCTACGAGCACCGCCCCGCGCCCTACGGCGGCCAGCCGGCCCAGCCGTGGTCCGGCTACCAGGAGCCCCAGGCGCCCTACCACGAGGCCGAGGAGCCCGAGCGCCGCCCGGCGCCGCGCCCCCTGCCCAGCCCGCCCTCCACCACCCAGGGCGACCTCTTCGGCGGTGCGTACGGCCCCGGCCCCGGCGAGCAGCCGCGCACCGGCGCGGGCCGCCGCGGCCACGGCTCCCGGCCCGCCGGCGGCCGCCCGGTCGAGAAGGCCGCCCCCGAGCGGTCCACCGAGCGCCCGGCCGTCCCCGGGGTGCCCGCCCCGCCCGGCGCTCCCCCGGCCGGCGGCTCGCGCAAGGACGAGCCGGCCGCCCGGCTGAACCCCAAGTACCTGTTCGACACCTTCGTCATCGGCGCCAGCAACCGCTTCGCGCACGCGGCGGCGGTGGCGGTCGCCGAGGCCCCGGCCAAGGCGTACAACCCGCTCTTCATCTACGGCGAGTCCGGGCTGGGCAAGACCCACCTGCTGCACGCCATCGGGCACTACTCGCGCAGCCTCTTCCCGGGCACCCGGGTGCGCTACGTGTCCTCGGAGGAGTTCACCAACGAGTTCATCAACTCGATCCGGGACGGCAAGGCGGACACCTTCCGCCGCCGCTACCGGGACATGGACATCCTGCTCGTGGACGACGTCCAGTTCCTGGCGAGCAAGGAGTCCACCCAGGAGGAGTTCTTCCACACCTTCAACACCCTCCACAACGCGAACAAGCAGATCGTCCTCTCCTCGGACCGGCCGCCCAAGCTGCTGACCACGCTGGAGGACCGGCTGCGCAACCGCTTCGAGTGGGGCCTGATCACCGACGTCACCCCGCCGGAGCTGGAGACCCGGATCGCGATCCTGCGCAAGAAGGCGATCCAGGAACAACTGAACGCTCCCGCCGACGTGTTGGAGTTCATCGCGTCCCGGATCACCCGCAACATCCGGGAGTTGGAGGGCGCGCTCATCCGGGTCACCGCCTTCGCCAACCTCAACCGGGCGCCGGTGGACCTGGAGTTGGCCGGGATCGTCCTCAAGGACCTGATCCCGGGCGGGGACGAGGACGCCGGCCCGGAGATCACCGCGCAGGTCATCATGCAGCAGACCGCCGCGTACTTCGGCCTGGGCGTGGACGACCTCTGCGGCTCCTCGCGCAGCCGGGTGCTGGTGACCGCCCGCCAGATCGCCATGTACCTGTGCCGGGAGCTCACCGACCTGTCGCTGCCGAAGATCGGCGCGCAGTTCGGCGGTCGCGACCACACCACGGTGATGCACGCGGACCGCAAGATCCGCTCGCTGATGGCCGAGCGGCGGTCCATCTACAACCAGGTCACCGAGCTCACCAACCGCATCAAGAGCTAGGGCGCACCGCGGAGTCGGGCCCGTCGGGCCCCGCCTTCCCGGCTGGCCGGAAAAGGGCGTCAGGAGCGATCCTGACGCCCTTTTCGCGCGTCCACAGGTGTGCGCCGGACGCCGGCCGGGCAGGGATCCGGGCGACGGACGGCCCACCAGTCCCCGGCGCACGCCGAACAACTGACCGGTGATTCGAAAACCGCGGGCGCGCAGGGCGGTTGTCCACAGGGCGGGCCCCTTCTGCACGGTCCACAGGCTGGGGAGTCCGGAGTTATCCAGAATTCGTCCACAGGTCCGTCGCCGCTACGCTCTTCCGCGCAGGTCAGGTGCCTGTGGACTTGTGCACAACGGTTATCCACAGGGTGTGGACAATTGACGGGCCACCAGTGGGCCGTTCGGGTTATCCACCGGTTGTCCCCAGGCACGGGGCGGTTATCCCCAGGTTGTCCACAGCGGGGTCCACAGTTCGACAACCGTGAGCTGCCGTTCATACCCTGGTGTGAAAGGCGTCACGAAAAGTTGACCGGCGCCCGTGGATAACCGGGCCCGGATCTGGGGACAGCCCTGGGGATAACCTGTGGATACCCAGCGTGCCCTGTGGGTAACGCTCGGCTGTCCACAGCGCGGCCTGCCCGTCCACAGCCGCCGTCCACACCCACTGTGGACAAAATTCGGGTGCTGACCTGCGGAAACGGGGTTATCCACGGTTTCCACAGGCCCTACTACTACCGCTACACAGATAGACCGTGAACCTGCTTTCAAAGTGGGTGGCCCCGAAATCTGTGGACAACCGCTCCCGGGCATCCGTTCGGTTCGCTTCCGCCCGTCTGCCCCGTCTGTCGGTGGAGTACGTCAGACTGTCCTTGGCGACTGGAAGCGGAGTGGCAGAGCTCGGCGGACAGGCGGACCGACGATCAAGATCAGACGAACCAGAGTGCGAGCGGGAGCGCTCGAACCAGGAGGCGGTTACCGGTGAAGTTCCGGGTGGAGCGTGACGTCCTCGCGGAGGCGGTGGCCTGGGCTGCCCGCAGCCTCCCGGCACGGCCGCCGGTGCCGGTGCTGGCCGGCCTGCTGCTGACCGCGCAGGAGGGCAGCCTGGCGCTGTCCGGCTTCGACTACGAGGTCTCGGCCCGGGTCGAGCTGGAGGCGGACGTCGAGGAGGCCGGCACCGTCCTGGTCTCCGGTCGACTGCTCAACGACATCTCGCGCAACCTCCCCAACAGGCCTGTGGAGATCTCCACCGACGGCCAGCGGGTCAGCGTGGTCTGCGGCAGCTCCCGCTTCACCCTGCCGACCCTGCCCGTGGACGAGTACCCGGCGCTGCCCCAGATGCCGACCGCCACCGGCACCGTCTCCGGTGACGTCTTCGCCTCGGCCGTCAGCCAGGCCGCGGTCGCCGCCGGCCGGGACGACACCCTGCCGGTGCTCACCGGCGTCCGGGTCGAGATCGAGGGCGACCGGATCACCCTGGCCGCCACCGACCGCTACCGCTTCGCCGTCCGCGACCTGCTGTGGAAGCCCGAGCAGTCGGACATCTCCGCGGTCGCCCTGGTGCCCGCCAAGACCCTGCAGGACATCGCGAAGTCCCTGGGCAGCGGCGACACCGTCTCCATCGCGCTCTCCTCGGGCGGCGCGGGCGAGGGCCTGATCGGCTTCGAGGGCGCCGGCCGCCGCACCACCACCCGGCTGCTGGAGGGCGAGTTCCCCAAGTTCCGCAGCCTCTTCCCGACCGAGTTCAGCGCGGTCGCCGCGATCCAGACCCAGCCCTTCCTGGAGGCGCTCAAGCGCGTCTCGCTGGTCGCCGAGCGCAACACGCCGGTCCGGCTCAACTTCGAGCAGGGCGTGCTGACCCTGGAGGCCGGTTCGGGCGACGACGCCCAGGCCACCGAGCGGATCGAGGCCGACCTGGAGGGCGACGACATCTCGATCGCCTTCAACCCGGGCTACCTGGAGGAGGGCCTCAAGGCCATCGACTCCCCGTTCGCCCAGCTGAGCTTCACCACCCCGACCAAGCCCGCGCTGCTCAGCGGCAAGGTCTCGGTGGACTCCGAGGAGGACAAGGCCTACCAGTACCTGATCATGCCGGTCCGCCTCTCGGGCTGATCCCTCCGCCAGGGCCGAGCGCCGAACCGGTCGGTCACCCACAGGCTGTGCACACCCGCTGTGCACAGCCTGTGGACGTCTCCCCCGGTCGGCCCGACCGCGCGGAGCCCGTAACGGTCGGAAGCGTAGGCTCGGGGAGTGCGGCAACGGCGCCGCCGCCAGGCACGTCCCCACAGTAAGGATTTGGTCATGGAGCTCGGCCTCATCGGTCTCGGCAAGATGGGCGGCAACATGCGCGAGCGGATCCGCCGCGCCGGCCACACCGTCATCGGATACGACCGCAACCCGGAGATCTCCGACGTCGAGAGCCTGCAGGAGCTCGTCACCAAGCTCCAGGGCCCGCGCGTGGTCTGGGTGATGGTCCCGGCCGGTGCCGCGACCCAGGCGACCGTCGACGAGCTCGCCGAGCTGCTCTCCCCCGGCGACGTGGTGGTCGACGGCGGCAACTCCCGCTGGACCGACGACATCAAGCACGCCGAGGCGCTGGCGGCCAAGGGCATCGGCTTCGTCGACTGCGGCGTCTCGGGCGGCGTCTGGGGCCTGGAGAACGGCTACGCGCTGATGTACGGCGGCGACGCCGAGCACGTCGCCCGGGTCCAGCCGGTCTTCGACGCGCTCAAGCCCGAGGGCGACTTCGGCTCGGTGCACGCGGGCGCGGTGGGCGCCGGCCACTTCGCCAAGATGGTCCACAACGGCATCGAGTACGCGATGATGCAGGCCTTCGCCGAGGGCTGGGAGCTGCTGGAGGCCGCCCCCGAGGTCACCGACGTGCGCGAGGTCTTCCGCAGCTGGCAGGAGGGCACCGTCATCCGCTCCTGGCTGCTGGACCTGGCCGTCCGCGCCCTGGACGAGGACGAGCACCTGGCCAAGCTGCGCGGCTGGGCCGCCGACTCCGGCGAGGGCCGCTGGACCGTCGAGGCCGCGATCGACCACGCCGTGCCGCTGCCGGCGATCACCGCCTCGCTGTTCGCCCGCTTCGCCTCCCGCCAGGACGACTCGCCGCAGATGAAGATGATCGCCGCGCTGCGCAACCAGTTCGGCGGCCACGCGGTCGAGTCCAAGTAACCGAAGAGTTCTCCACAGAAGGCGAGCGCAGTCCACAGCCATGCACGTCGCGCACCTGTCGCTCGCCGACTTCCGGTCGTACGCCCGGGCCGAGGTTCCCCTCGACCCGGGCGTGACGGCCTTCGTCGGGCCCAACGGCCAGGGCAAGACCAATCTGGTCGAGGCGATCGGCTACGTCGCCACCCTGGGCAGTCACCGGGTCGCCACCGACGCCCCGCTGATCCGGCTGGGCGCCGAACGCGCGGTGATCCGCACCTCGGTGGTGGACCGCGGCCGCTCCACCCTGGTCGAGCTGGAGCTCACCCCGGGCAAGGCCAACCGGGCCCGGATCAACCGCTCCGACAACGTCCGCCCGCGCGACGTGCTGGGCCTGCTGCGCACCGTGCTGTTCGCCCCCGAGGACCTCAGCCTGGTCAAGGGCGATCCGGGCGAGCGCCGGCGCTTCCTGGACGAGCTGCTGACCGCCCGCGCGCCCCGGCTGGCCGGGGTCCGGCAGGACTACGAGCGCGTGCTCAAGCAGCGCAACGCCCTGCTGAAGACCGCCGCGATGGCCCGCCGGGCCGGCGGCGGCAAGGGCGCCGACCTGTCCACCCTGGAGGTCTGGGACGGCCATCTGGCCCGCGCCGGAGCCGAGTTGACGGCCTTCCGGATCCAGCTGGTGGCCGCGCTGCAGCCGCTGGTGACGGCCGCGTACGGCCAACTGGCCCCGGGCGGCGGCGAGACTGCGCTGGAGTACCGCAGCTCCTTCGAGGGCGAGCTGCCGACCAGCCGTGAGCAGGCCGAGGAGCAGCTGCTGCAGGCGCTGCAGGCGGTCCGCAAGCAGGAGGTCGAGCGCGGGATCACCCTGGTCGGCCCGCACCGCGACGAGCTGGTGCTCAAGCTGGGCCCGCTGCCCGCCAAGGGCTACGCCAGCCACGGCGAGTCCTGGTCGTTCGCGCTCGCGCTGCGGCTGGCCTCGTACGAGCTGCTGCGTGCGGACGGCGGCGAGCCGGTGCTGATCCTGGACGACGTGTTCGCCGAGCTGGACGCCGCCCGCCGGGACCGGCTGGCCGAGCTGGTGGCCGACGGCGAGCAGGTGCTGGTGACCGCGGCGGTGGCCGAGGACGTGCCGAAGGCGCTGGCGGGCGCCCGGTTCGCGGTCTCCGACGGCGCCGTCCGCCGGATCGACGCCTGATCCCCGCCCGCCGACCCGCACCCGCACCGCATCCCAACCCGTACCACAGCGCGGCACCCGCCGACGCCCGACGCCCCGGCGTCCGTGCGCTCCCGTAGGCTGGACGGCTCATCGGGTTGTCCACAGGCTGGGGAAAGGAGATCGCCGTGAGCGAGTCGGCGGAGACCTTCCCCGGCCCCGGCGCCGAGGGGCCCACCGGGGCCGACCTCGCCCGGTCCGCCCTGCGAGCCGCCCGCGCCCAGGCCCGCCAGCGGGGTGAGCAGGTCCAGCAGAAGCGCGAGGCGAAGCGGCACGGCCTGCGCAGCGGTGCCCGTTCGGACGGCCGGGACCCGGTCCCGCTGGGCGCGGCGCTGAACCGGCTGCTGACCGAACGCGGCTGGGAGTCCTCCGCCGCGGTCGGCGGGGTGATGGGCCGCTGGCCGCAGATCGTCGGCCCGGACATCTCCGCACACTGCCACCCCTCCTCCTACGACGAGGCGGCCGCGGTGCTCACCGTGCAGTGCGACTCCACCGCATGGGCCACCCAACTTCGTTGGCTGGCACGGCAGTTGGTGGCCCGCCTGAACCACGAGCTGGGCCACGGCACGGTCCGGACCATCAAGGTGCTCGGCCCGGCCGCGCCGGTCCGCGGCTACGGCCGGCTGCGCGCCCCGGGGAGCAAGGGCCCCGGCGACACCTGGGGCTGAGCCCCGCCGGCGCCGCTCGACCCCGGCCGGGATCGGACCACGATCTTCCGGAACCCCTGACGGCCCTTCCAGGCGCCTCCGGCCCCCGGGTCGAGTATCGGGACACGTGCAGAGGGGATTCAGGGCGGCGTATCTGCCTTCAAGGGCTGCCAAACGCCCATCTCTGTCAGTCGTACCGGTAGACTGAAAGCCAAACACTGTTGCTAGTGGCAACCGAGTCGAAACGCCGTGGTCGCACGCTCGCCCGCACGGGGTGGGATTGCGGCCCGCGCTGTGCCAGAGAGGGCGCTTCGTGGCCGATTCCGGCAACCCCAGCCAGACCCCAGACCAGACCACCGACCAGTCTTCCTACACCGGTAGCAACATCCAGGTGCTGGAAGGCCTCGACGCCGTCCGCAAGCGCCCCGGCATGTACATCGGTTCCACCGGTGAGCGCGGCCTGCACCACCTGGTGCAGGAGGTCGTGGACAACTCCGTCGACGAGGCGATGGCCGGGTACGCCGACACCATCGACGTCACGATCATGGCCGACGGCGCGATCCGCGTCGTCGACAACGGCCGCGGCATCCCGGTGGACATCGTCCCCGGCCAGGACAAGCCCGCCGTCGAGGTCGTGCTCACCGTCCTGCACGCGGGCGGCAAGTTCGGCGGTGGCGGCTACGCCGTCTCCGGCGGTCTGCACGGCGTCGGCGTCTCGGTCGTGAACGCGCTGTCCACCCGGCTCTCGGTGGAGATCCACAAGGACGGCAACGTCTGGACCCAGGACTACAAGATGGGCGCGCCGACCGCCGCCCTGGTCAAGGGCGCGGAGACCGACCGCACCGGCACCACGGTCACCTTCTGGGCCGACCCCGACATCTTCGAGACCACCGTCTACTCCTTCGAGACGCTCTCCCGGCGCTTCCAGGAGATGGCCTTCCTCAACAAGGGCCTGTCGATCTCGCTGACCGACGAGCGCCCCGAGCACGTGGACGAGGAGGGCAAGCCGCTCTCCGTCACGTACAAGTACGACGGCGGCATCGCCGACTTCGTCGCCCACCTCAACTCCCGCAAGGGCGAGGTCATCCACCCCTCGGTGATCGACTTCGAGGCGGAGGACAAGGACAAGGCGATCTCGGTGGAGGTCGCGATGCAGTGGAACTCCTCCTACACCGAGGGGGTCTACAGCTTCGCCAACACCATCCACACCCACGGCGGCGGCACCCACGAGGAGGGCTTCCGCGCCGCGCTGACCGGCCTGGTCAACCGCTACGCGCGGGACAAGAAGCTGCTCCGCGAGAAGGACGACAACCTCTCCGGCGAGGACATCCGCGAGGGCCTGACCGCGATCATCTCGGTCAAGCTCGGCGAGCCGCAGTTCGAGGGCCAGACCAAGGACAAGCTCGGCAACACCGAGGCGAAGACCTTCGTCCAGAAGGTCGTCCACGAGCAGCTCAACGACTGGCTGGACCGCAACCCCAACGAGGCCGCGGACATCATCCGCAAGTCCATCCAGGCCGCCACCGCGCGCGTCGCCGCCCGCAAGGCCCGCGACCTCACCCGTCGCAAGGGCCTGCTGGAGTCCGCCTCGCTGCCGGGCAAGCTCTCGGACTGCCAGTCCAAGGACCCGTCCGAGTGCGAGATCTTCATCGTCGAGGGTGACTCCGCCGGCGGCTCGGCCAAGCAGGGCCGTGACCCGCGCACCCAGGCCATCCTGCCGATCCGCGGCAAGATCCTGAACGTCGAGAAGGCCCGGATCGACAAGGTGCTGCAGAACACCGAGGTCCAGGCGCTGATCTCGGCCTTCGGCTGCGGCATCCAGGAGGACTACGACGACTCCAAGCTGCGCTACCACAAGATCGTCCTGATGGCCGACGCCGACGTCGACGGTCAGCACATCCGCACCCTGCTGCTGACCCTGCTGTTCCGCTTCATGCGGCCGCTGGTCGAGTCCGGGTACGTCTACCTCGCCATGCCGCCGCTGTACAAGATCAAGTGGGGCAAGGACGACTTCGAGTACGCCTACTCCGACCGCGAGCGCGACGCGCTGATCGCCGCGGGCGTGGAGGCCGGGCGCCGGCTGCCCAAGGACGACGCGATCCAGCGCTTCAAGGGTCTCGGCGAGATGAACGCCGAGGAGCTCCGCGTCACCACCATGGACGCCGAGCACCGGCTGCTGCTCCAGGTCACCCTGGAGGACGCCGCCCGCGCCGACGAGCTGTTCTCCGTGCTGATGGGCGAGGACGTCGAGGCCCGCCGGTCCTTCATCCAGCGCAACGCCAAGGACGTCCGCTTCCTGGACGTGTGACGCCTGCACCCCAGGCCCCGCACGTACCAGTCCGCGTGAAAGGAAACTGACCACCAGTGGTCGACGACAACCGTCCCGAAGGCGACCAGCCCGAGACCCCCGAGGCAGCCGAGGCCACCGCCCAGGCGACCATGCGGATCGAGCCGGTCGAGCTCGAGACCGAGATGCAGCGCTCGTACCTCGACTACGCGATGAGCGTGATCGTCAGCCGGGCGCTCCCCGAGGTCCGCGACGGCCTCAAGCCGGTGCACCGCCGCGTGCTCTACGCGATGTACGACGGCGGGTACCGGCCCGAGAAGGGCTACTACAAGTGCGCCCGCGTCGTCGGCGACGTGATGGGCAACTACCACCCGCACGGTGACACCTCGATCTACGACACCGTGGTTCGCCTCGCCCAGCCGTGGTCGATGCGGATGCCGCTGGTGGACGGCAACGGCAACTTCGGCTCCCCGGGCAACGACCCGGCCGCGGCCATGCGCTACACCGAGTGCAAGATGATGCCGCTGGCCATGGAGATGATGCGCGACATCGACGAGGAGACCGTCGACTTCGCGCCCAACTACGACGGCCGCTCGCAGGAGCCGACCGTCCTGCCCGCCCGCTTCCCCAACCTGCTGGTCAACGGTGCCACCGGCATCGCGGTCGGCATGGCCACCAACATCCCGCCGCACAACCTCCGCGAGGTCGCCTCCGGCGCGCTCTGGTACCTGGAGAACCCGGAGGCCTCCGCCGAGGAGCTGCTGGAGGCCCTGATCGAGCGGATCAAGGGCCCCGACTTCCCCACCGGCGCGCTGATCGTCGGCCGCCGCGGGATCGACGACTACTACCGCACCGGCCGCGGCTCGGTCACCATGCGGGCCGTGGTCGAGGTCGAGGAGATCCAGGGCCGCCAGTGCCTGGTGATCACCGAGCTGCCGTACCAGGTCAACCCGGACAACCTCGCGCTGAAGATCGCCGACCTGGTCAAGGACGGCAAGATCGCCGGCATCGCCGACGTCCGCGACGAGTCCTCGTCCCGCACCGGCACCCGCCTGGTGGTCGTGCTCAAGCGCGACGCGGTCGCCAAGGTCGTGCTGAACAACCTGTACAAGCACACCGAGCTGCAGACCAACTTCGGCGCCAACATGCTGGCCCTGGTCGACGGCGTGCCGCGCACCCTGTCGCTCGACGCCTTCATCCGGCACTGGGTCAACCACCAGGTCGAGGTCATCGTCCGGCGCACCACCTTCCGGCTGCGCAAGGCCGAGGAGCGCGCCCACATCCTGCGCGCGCTGCTCAAGGCCCTGGACGTGATCGACGAGGTCATCGCGCTGATCCGGGCCTCGGCCAGCGCCGACGCCGCCCGCACCGGCCTGATGGGCCTGCTGGAGATCGACGAGCTCCAGGCCAACGCGATCCTGGAGATGCAGCTGCGCCGCCTGGCCGCCCTGGAGCGCCAGCGGATCACCGACGAGCACGACGAGCTGCAGCGCAAGATCGACGAGTACAACGCGATCCTCGCCTCGCCGGTCCGCCAGCGCGGCATCATCTCCGAGGAGCTCGCCGCGATCGTCGAGAAGTACGGCGACGACCGGCGCTCGACCCTCATCCCCTCGGACGGCGACCTCTCCATCGAGGACCTCATCGCCGAGGAGGACATCGTCGTCACGATCACCCGTGGCGGCTACGTCAAGCGGACCCGCTCCGACCTCTACCGCTCGCAGAAGCGCGGCGGCAAGGGCGTGCGCGGTGCCCAGCTCAAGCAGGACGACATCGTCGACCACTTCTTCGTGACGACGACCCACAACTGGATCCTGTTCTTCACCAACAAGGGCCGGGTCTACCGCGCCAAGGGCTACGAGCTGCCGGACGCCGGCCGCGACGCCCGCGGCCAGCACGTGGCCAACCTGCTGGCCTTCCAGCCGGAGGAGCACATCGCCCAGGTGATGGCCGTGCGCACCTACGAGGACAAGCCGTACCTGGTCCTCGCCACCCGGGCCGGCCTGGTGAAGAAGTCCCCGCTGAAGGACTACGACTCCCCGCGCTCCGGCGGCCTGATCGCGATCAACCTGCGCCAGGACGAGGAGGGCCGGGACGACGAGCTGATCGGCGCCGAGCTGGTCTCCGCCGAGGACGACCTGCTGCTGGTCTCCAAGAAGGCCCAGTCGATCCGCTTCACCGCGACCGACGACGCGCTGCGGTCCACCGGCCGCGCCACCTCCGGCGTCAAGGGGATGGCCTTCCGCGAGGACGACGAGCTGCTCTCGATGAACGTCGTCCGTCCGGGCACCTACGTCTTCACGGCCACGGACGGCGGGTACGCCAAGCGGACCGCCGTCGACGAGTACCGTGTCCAGGGACGCGGCGGCTACGGCACCAAGGCGGCGAAGATCGTCGAGGGCCGTGGCTCGCTGGTCGGCGCGCTCGTGGTCGACGACACCGACGAGATCATGGCGATCACCCTCTCGGGCGGGGTGATCCGCACGAGGGTTTCCGAGGTTCGTGAAACCGGACGTGACACCATGGGCGTCCAACTGATCAACCTCGGAAAGCGCGACGCGGTCGTGGGCATGGCCCGCAACGCGGAGGCCGAGGACGACGAGACGGCGGAGGACGAGGTCACCGAGTCCACCGAGACGGCCGAAGGTGCGGGGACGGCGGTCGGCGGCGACGCCGAGGACTGAACCGAACCGCGGACCGGTGCCGCCGCGTCCACAGGAGTGGGCGCGGCGACACCGGACGCCGACCAGTACCGGGCAATCCCGCCGGGCGCTGGATGACGAGTGACGGACCAGGGCGGCGCCGCCCTGGTGGGAAGTGCGGGAGGACCAGGTGAGTGGAGCCACGGGTGCTGCGGGAGGACCCTCCGGCGGCCGTCCGGGCGCGCAGGGTGGGGGTACGTACGGCGGCGTGCCGGGACAGACCCCGACCGAGCACTCGGCCGCGTCCACCTCGCTGATGCCGCCGGTCGGCGGAGCCGGCCAGGGCGGCGGCCAGAGCGGCTTCTCGCAGCCGACCACCTACGCCAAGGGGCAGCCGACCCCGGCCCGGGGCACCCGGACCGGCGGCAACACCCCGCCCGGCGGCACCCCCGTCCCCGGGGCGGCGCGCCGCCCCTCCGGCGGGCCCGCGACCGTCGGGGGCGGCCTCGGCCGCACCCGCAAGGCCCGGCTGCGGGTCACCAAGGTCGACCCGTGGTCGGTGATGAAGGTCAGCTTCCTGCTGTCGCTGGCCGTCGGCATCATCGTCATCGTGGCCTCGGCCGTGCTGTGGATGACCCTGGACTCGCTCGGCGTCTTCGACTCGCTGACCAAGACGCTCAAGGACGTCACCGGCGGCGGTGCGGACAACGCCAGCAGCCAGCTCAACCTGATGGACTACATCGGCTTCGGCAAGGTCATGATGTTCACCACGCTGATCGCCGTGGTCGACGTCGTCCTGCTGACCGCGCTGTCCACGCTCTCGGCGTTCATCTACAACGCGGCGGCCGGCTTCACCGGCGGCGTCGAGCTGACCCTGGCCGAGGAGGACTGATCCCGACCGGATCCTGACCCCGGGTCAGTTCGCCGCCCACGGGCGGAATGTGCGGGCCCCGCAGGCTGTTGCAGCCTGCGGGGCCCGTCGGCATTTCGGGTGACAGCCGGCCCCTGCGGCGTGCCGCCCGGAAACGGGCCACCCGCCGTGGGATTAGCTGGACGCCGCCCGTTCCCACGCCTGGGAGTGCCGCAGGCCGCCCCGGTCGGTCGACCGGGTCAGGTGAGGTTCCGCAGGACGGCTGGACGGAGGCGCGCGGTGGCGAAGCTCGCAGGTCAACTGGTGGAGGCCCTGGACGGGCTGTTGGGCATCCCGGTCCCGTTGCGGGTGCAGGCGTGGGACGGCAGCGTCGCCGGGCCGCCCGGGGCGCCCACGGTGGTCCTGCGCAACCGCCGGGGGCTGCGCCGGCTGCTCTGGCAGCCGGACGAGCTGGGCCTGGCCCGGGCCTACGTCGCGGGGGACCTGGAGCTCGCCCCCGGCACCGACCTGTACGAGACGCTCTCCGCGGTCGCCCGCTTCGCCGAGCTGCCGGAGATCCGCACCATGGCCCTCGGGCCGCGCGACGTCCTCGGCGCCAAGGGCCGCCGGGTGCTCGCCGTCGCCCTGCGGGCCGGGGCGCTCGGCCCGGAGCCCACCCCGCCCCCGGAGGAGGTCCGCAAGGCCCGCGGGCGGCTGCACAGCCGCAGCCGCGACCGCGCGGCCATCAGCCACCACTACGACGTCGGGAACGACTTCTACGGCCTCGTGCTGGGCCCGTCCATGGTCTACTCGTGCGCCTACTGGACGCCCGAGGCGAAGAGCCTGGAGGCCGCCCAGGAGGCCAAGCTCGACCTGATCTGCCGGAAGCTCGGCCTGCGGCCCGGGATGCGGCTGCTGGACGTCGGCTGCGGCTGGGGCTCGCTGCTGCTGCACGCGGCCGAGCACTACGGCGTCACCGCGGTCGGTGTCTCGATCTCCAAGGAGCAGGTCGCGCTGGCCCGGGCACGGGTCGAGGAGGCCGGCCTGGCCGGCCGGGTCGACGTCCGGCTCCAGGACTACCGGGAGATCGTGGACGGGCCCTTCGACGCGATCTCCAGCGTCGGCATGGCCGAGCACGTCGGTTCGGAGCAGTACCGGATCTACGCCGACGGGCTGTACCGGCTGCTGGCGCCCGGCGGCAGGCTGCTCAACCACCAGATCGCCCGCCGCCCCGACTACCCGGGTGAACCGCACCGCACCAGCCCCTTCATCGACCGCTACGTCTTCCCGGACGGCGAGCTCTCCCCGGTCGGTTCCACCGTGGCCCGGCTGGAGGAGGCGGGCTTCGAGGTCCGGGACGTCGAGGCGCTGCGCGAGCACTACGGGCTGACCCTGCGCGAGTGGGTGGCCAACCTGGAGGCGAACTGGACGGAGGCGGTCCGGCTGGTCGGCATCGGCCGCGCCCGGGTCTGGCGGCTGTACATGGCCGCCTCCGCGCTCGCCTTCGAGCAGAACCGGATCGGCATCAACCAGGTCCTCGCCGTGCGCAGCACCGAGGCGGGCGGGGCGGGCCTGCCGCCGACCCGCGAGGAGTGGCTGGTGCGCCCGGCCCCCGGGGCCACTGCCGCGACTCCGGCCGGAACGGATTTGGGGGATCGGCGGTCGGTCCGCTAATCTTTCAGTGCGGCAAGGGCCTATAGCTCAGACGGTTAGAGCGCTTCCCTGATAAGGAAGAGGCCACAGGTTCAAGTCCTGTTAGGCCCACCGCCCCGAAGGGCCCGGAGTGATCCACTCCGGGCCCTTCGGCGTTCCCGGGCGAATTCCGGGTCCGCCGCGTGCGGACGATCCGGACGGAACGAGGTGCGCCGTCAATCCTCGGACCGGACCGCCGCGTTGACCGCGCCGGTGGCTGGTCACGATTGGGACACCGGTGTGTATCATCGGCCGCAAGGGCAGTCTGGCACCCGGCCGCCCGTTCGCGCTCGAAACACATCTGGACTCGTCGGCCCGGTCCTTCCGGCCGGAGCCCCGGCTCCTGAGTCCACCAACGCAAGAAGGACGAGGTCCTGCGGTGAAGAAGCTCCTCCTGGTCGCCCTGGTCGCCCTCGGCGGCTTCTTTGTCTACCGTCAGGTCCAGGCGGACCGCGCCGAGCAGGACCTGTGGACCGAGGCCACCGACCCGGTTCCGGCCGGTCGCTGAGTCCCGGGCGATCTGACGATCGACGAACTTCGGGGGCGCTGATCCGCGCCTCCCGGACCGGTCGGCCCGTTCACCCGGACGGACCGGCCGGTTCCCCCAGGGGGACGGCTCCCGGAATCGCGCCGGAACCCGGTACGCTAGTGCCCGTTGGCACGAGCCGTGCCGTCGAGGGGCATTAGCTCAGTTGGTAGAGCGCTGCCTTTGCAAGGCAGATGTCAGGAGTTCGAGTCTCCTATGCTCCACAACGCCCGGAGGGCGGCCGACCTGGAAGACAGGTCGGCCGCCCTCCGGCATTTCCGCGGCTGGGACCGCGGCGGCTGGGTCTGCGGCTAGGACTGCGGCCGGTCGTCCTCGGTGGGCTCCTCCGGGAGGAGGCCGTTCACCGGGGCGGTGGCGACGGGCGGTTCGACCAGCCACTCCGGGTTGCTGTGCCGGCGCCACCACTGCCAGGCGACGATGCCGCCGCCGATCGCCAGCACCCCGGCCAGCGCGAGGCCGGTGGTCCGCTTGCCGCAGCGCTGCCGGCGCTTGGCGTTCCGGGCGGCGAGCCGGCTGATCTCGGCCGAGCTGACGTTGCCATGGAGCGCGGTGAGCGCGGCGGCGCCGCGGGTCTGGGCCTCATGGGCGACGGGGGAGACCGCCTCGACGGCCTGGGAGACCCTGGGGCCGACCGTGGTGCGGGCCTGGTCGGCGGCGCGGCTCGCGGACAGGCGGGCCGCCAGCGCGGCTTCCTGGGCACGGTGGAGGGCCTTCAGGACGTTCTGCTGGGCCTCGGGGGGCAGGCTGGCGAAGGCATGGCCGAACTGTGGGGCGAGGTGCCGGTCGTAGTGGACGCGGAGGTGGTGGGCAGCCTGGGTGGCCTTGGGCCCGAGGGCGTCCATGGCGGGCCCGAGGCGTTGCTTGGCGCCGTCCGCGAACTGTGCGGCGGTGTCCCGGGTCCGGGTGGCGGTCTCACGGGCCGAGTCCGAAAAGCTCACGAGTCTCTCCTCCTGGGTGGCGTCCTTTATGCACATATCCACCTGAATGCTGATCATGCATCCTGATTCGTCCGTCGGCACTTCGGAGTGGGCCGTCTGCGGGTCCCCGCGGAGGTTGGGCCCGGGAGGGGCGGGCACGGCTCGTTCCCGGGGTGTCGGGGCGGGGTGCCGCAGTAGGCTGGCGGCGCCGGTGGTGGGGTACGGAAGGGGAAACCGCTGATGCTCCCGGACGAGCCGCGACAGTCCACGGACCGTTCTCCCGAGGGCGGGCTGCCCGGCTGCTACCGGCACCCGCAGACGGCCACCGGAATCTCCTGCACCCGCTGCGAGCGGCCGATCTGCCCGCGGTGCATGGTGGGCGCCGCGGTGGGCTTCCAGTGCCCGGAGTGCGTGGGCGGGGGGCACGCCGGGACGCGGCGGGCGACCACCCGGTTCGGCGGGGCGCTGACCGTGGACGGCGGTGTGGTGACCCGGGCGCTGGTCGGGATCAACATCGTGGTCTGGGTGCTGGCCGCCTACGTCCTCAACCCCCGGCTGGGCGAGGTCTGGTCGCTGGCCAGTGCCGGCCGGGCGCACCCCGGCGGCCCGTACGGCGTCGCCGACGGCCCGGCCCAGTGGTACCGGCTGCTGACCGCCACCTTCCTGCACCTCCAGTGGTGGCACGTCGGGCTGAACATGCTGGTGCTGCTCTGGCTCGGCCCGCCGCTGGAGGAGGCGCTCGGCCGGCTGCGCTACCTGGCCCTCTACCTGCTCGCCGGGCTGGGCGGCAGCACCTTCGCCTTCCTGGTGGCCGGCGACTGGATGAACTCGGTGGGGGCCTCCGGGGCGGTCTTCGGACTGATCGGCGCCACGATCGTGATGCAGCTGCGGAACCGGGGGCCACTGGCCCCCGCGGTGGCCTTCCTGGTCTTCAACCTGGTGGTCACCTTCTCCCGCCAGAACATCGACTGGCGGGCGCACATCGGCGGCCTGGTGGTCGGCGGCCTGGTCGCCCTCGGTCTGATGTGCGCCCCGCGCGAGCGGCGCGGCGCGGTCCAGGCGCTGACGGTGGTCGGAGCCGCGGCGGTGGAGGCGGCGATGCTGCTGGGCGGGATGGCCCTCTACGGGGCGTGACGCCCCGGGCGTTTGTCCACAGCGGGTGCGGGGTTGTGCACAGCTCGTGTGCCCAGCCGGTTGTGGACTGCTGTTCTACGCGCGTCCTGCTGTGCGAATTCTGCGTGTGCGAGGAGTTGTGCACAGCTGTGGACGGACCGGCCCGGAAAAGTTATCCACAGGCTGTGGGGACTTTTCCCCAGTGTGGATAACCATGTGGATAAGCGTGACCGTCTGATTGTGGGACTGTCCGACGGCGGTCGGCCGGAAGCCTTCCCGACCGGTTCCCTCCGGCTCCCACCGGTTCCGGGCACGCCGAACCGCCGCTCCGGGTCCGGTCGGATCCGAAGCGGCGGGAGGGGCCCGAACCCGGGCCTCAGGACGCGCGGGGCGTCACTTCCACTGGGTGGAGACGCCGAACCCGGCCGCGATGAAGCCGAAGCCGACCAGGATGTTCCAGTTCCGCCAGCTCTCGACCGGGAAGCTGCCGCTGGTCACGTAGTAGGTGACGATCCACACCAGGCCGATCAGGAACAGTGCCAGCATCAGCGGCGCGACCCAACCGCGGCCCGAACTGATCTTCACCGCGGCCGTGGTCGGCGGGGTGTAGTCGGACTTCTTGCGGAGTCGAGACTTCGGCACGAGGAGCTCTCCTGTCGATGCGCTGTGAGACCGCGCAGAGGCAGCGGGTGAGACGCCGACGGTCGGTCGCGGAGAGCGCTCTGGGACCGCTCCCCGACCTGCCACCGGCGTCCGTTAGCGTAGTGGCTCGGCGGGTCTCAAGGAGATAAGGGTACGGTGACTAATTTGTCGATTCCCCCCGGGAAGGCCGTCACCCGTCGGTCCGGCATCCGAATTGTCGGCCGTGCCCTGACCTGCGCCGTGTTCGCGCTCGCCGGTCTGCTCTTCTACATCAGCGCGCAGACCGCCCGCGGCACCGACCTGCGGACCGACAACTCGCTGCTGAGCCTCGGCGACGTGATCCGCCAGCGCAGCTCCCAGAACCAGCAGGCACAGGCCCAGCTGGCCGACCTCCAGGCCCGGGCGCAGGAACTCACCGAGCAGCAGGGCCACGACCCCGCCGACGCGGCGCAGCTGGACGGCCTGCGGCGCGGCGCGGCCCTGGAGCCGGTGCAGGGCGGCGGACTGACCGTCACCCTCAACGACGCCCCGCCGAACGCCACCGCGCGCATCCCCGGGGTCCCCGAGCCGGGCGTCAACGACCTGGTCATCCACCAGCAGGACATCCAGGCGGTGGTCAACGCGCTGTGGCGGGGCGGTGCCGCGGGGGTGCAGGTGATGGACCAGCGGCTGGTCTCCACCAGCGCCGTCCGCTGCGTGGGCAACACCCTGCTGCTCCAGGGCCGGGTCTACTCCCCGCCCTACGTGATCAAGGCGGTGGGGAAGACGGACGCCCTGCGCTCGGCCGTCGAGGCGGACCCGACGATCCGCAACTACCTGCAGTACGTCCAGGCGTACGGCCTGGGCTGGAAGGTCCAGGAGAGCGGCGACCTGACGCTGCCCGGCTACTCCGGCACCACCGAACTGCGGTCGGCGGACTGACCGCGGCCGCGCCGGTGGCGGACCGGCCCCGCGGCCGTTGATCCCGGGTCTACTCTTGACCCCAGTCCGCTACCTAGAGGGAGCACCATGTACGGCTGGATCTGGCGTCATCTGCCGGGGAACACCCTGGTCCGGGCCGTCATCTCGCTGCTCCTGATCCTGGGGATCGTCTACCTCCTCTTCACCTACGTCTTCCCGTGGGCGGAACCGCTGCTCCCCTTCGGTGACGTCACAGTGGACGGTGGCGACGGCGCCTCGGCCGGCTGACCCGGCGGGCCCGGAACTTCCCCCCAGCACCGCATCCCACGGAGACCACGCGCGCATGACCACCCAGTCGACCCCGCCCCGCATCCTGGTCGTGGACAACTACGACAGCTTCGTCTTCAACCTGGTCCAGTACCTGTACCAGCTCGGTGCCACCTGCGAGGTGGTGCGCAACGACGAGGTGACCGTCGAGCACGCCGTCCGCCGCGCGGGGGAGGAGGGCTTCGACGGGGTGCTGCTCTCCCCCGGGCCCGGGGCGCCCGAGGAGGCCGGGGTCTGCATCGCGATGGTGCACCACTGCGCGGGGATCGGGCTGCCGGTGTTCGGCGTCTGCCTGGGCCTGCAGTCGATCGCGGTCGCCTACGGTGCGGTGGTCGGCCGGGCGCCGGAGCTGCTGCATGGCAAGACCTCGCCGGTCGAGCACGAGGACGGCGGGGTGTTCGAGGGCCTGCCCTCGCCGCTGACGGCGACCCGCTACCACTCGCTGGCCGTCGACCCGGCCACCGTGCCGGACGAGCTGGTGGTCACCGCCCGGACCGCCAGCGGTGTGGTCATGGGCCTTCGACACCGTGAACTGCCGGTCGAGGGCGTGCAGTTCCACCCCGAGTCGGTGCTGACCGAGGGCGGGCACCGGATGCTCGCCAACTGGCTGGCGGAGTGCGGCTTCCCGCAGGCCGTGGACCGGTCGGCCGGGCTCGCCCCGGTGATCGGCCGGGGCTGAGCGGCGTGACGGCGGTGCGTCCGGAGGGGCGTTACCAGTCGGGGGCCGACCCGTACGGGGGCGCGCAGCAGTACGGGGGCGCGCAGCCGTACGACGCGCCGTCGTACGGCGTCGGGAGCCCCCACCCGCAGGAGCACCCGGTCCAGAGCGCGTCCGAGGACGGCTGGGGCGTGTACGAGCAGGCCGAGCAGCCCGTCGAGGGCGGGCCCGAGTACCCGTGGTTGCCCGACCAGACCCTCCAGCTGAGACTGCCCGTCGACGGCGCCGAGCCGGTCACCGAGCCCGCCCCGCCGACCGGCGGCCGGGCCGAGCGCCGCCGGGCCGCCCAGGGCCGGACCTCCGTCCGCGCGGGCGGGGGACGGCGCCGGGCGAAGGGCCGGGGCGCCGGTGGACCGCGCCCCAAGGAGTCGGCGGCCGTGGTGGCCGCCCGTTTCGTCGGCGAGCTGTGCATCACCCTCGGCGTGGTGATGCTGCTGTTCGTCGCCTACCAGCTCTGGTGGACCAACGTGCAGGCCGACGAGGCCGCCAGCGGGGCCCGCAACCAGCTGGAGCAGCAGTGGGACGCCCAGCCGCCCGGGGCGGGGCAGCCGGCCCCGGACCCGAACAAGCCCGAGGTGTTCGAGCCCGGCAAGGGCTTCGCCATCATCTACCTGCCCAAACTGGGGCTGAAGTTCCCGATCGCCGAGGGCACCTCCAAGTCGGCGGTGCTCGACAAGGGGCTGGTCGGTCACTACACCGGCACCGCGATGCCGGGCGACCAGTCGGGCAACTTCGCGCTGGCCGCCCACCGCAACACCCACGGCGAGCCGTTCCGGTACATCAACGAGCTCGGCAAGGGCGACAAGGTCGTGGTGGAGACCGCCTTCGGCTACTACACCTACGAGCTCACCGGCGGCATCCCGCAGACCTCCCCCAACAACGTGAGCGTGATCAAGCCGGTGCCGAACGGCTCCGGGTACACCGGCCCGGGCCGGTACATCACCCTGACCACCTGCACCCCGGAGTTCACCTCGAAGTTCCGTCTCATCCTGTTTGGCAAACTGGTCGAGGAACGGCCGCGGAGCCAGGGCAAGCCGGCCGCGATCACGGGCGGATAGCCGCCCGGGGGCCAGGTTTCGGAGGGGGAGCAGCACAGATGCAGGACGACGGGAGCGCGCGGTCGGCCGAGCCGGCCGAGGAGGACTTTCCCCCGCCCGGAGGGGCCGCCGGGAAGGCCCGCGGCGGGCGGGGCCGGGCACTGGCCGCACTGGGCGTCCTCGGTGAACTGCTGATCACCCTGGGCCTGGTGCTCGGTCTGTTCGTGGCCTACTCGCTGTGGTGGACCAACGTGCAGGCGGACCGCTCCGCGGCCGCCGCCTCGGACAGGCTGCGCAGTTCCTGGGCGGCCGGCCCGACCCCGGGCCCCGGCGGGTCCGGCGCCGCCCCCGGGCCGGGCGGGGCGGCCGCCGTGCCGCCGCCCGCGATCGGGGACGACGTGGGCTTCCTGCACGTCCCGGCGATGGGCCGGGACTACCAGGTGCTGATCCGGATGGGCACCTCCACCGCCGTCCTGGACGAGGGCGTGGCGGGTGTGTACGAGCAGCCCTACAGGGCCGCGATGCCGTGGGACCGGACCGGCAACTTCGCGCTGGCCGCCCACCGGGACGGCCACGGCGCCAGGTTCCACGACCTGGACGCCGTCCACAAGGGAGACGCGATCGTGGTCGAGACCAAGGACGAGTGGTACGTCTACAAGGTCGACAACACCCTGCCGGAGACGTCCAAGTACGACACCGGCATCGTCGCGCCCGTCCCGGCGAGCTCCGGGTACACCGCCCCCGGCCGTTACATCACCCTGACCACCTGCACGCCGGTGTACACCTCGCGGTACCGGATGGCCGTCTGGGGGAGCCTGGTGCGGGTGGACGCCATGGACGCCCGGCGCACCCCGCCGCCGGAGCTGCGGCACTCCTGAGGCGCCCTCAGGCCCCGACCCGGGAAACGCCCGAGGCTCCCTCAGCCCCCGATCCGGGAAACGCCCGAGGGCCCGTCGCGATCGACGCGACGGGCCCTCGGTTTCCCGGTGCTCGGGATGACCTGCCCTCAGAACCAGGGGAAGAAGGGCTTAGTGGTCGTTCCCCCCTTTGGTGGGGGGTGTGGTGAGGGGGTCGCCCCCTTTGGCCGGATCGGCGGGCCGGGTGAAGAGCTGCACCTGGGTGTTCGGGTCCAGCTGGGTGCCGGCGCCCGGGTTGCTCTGGATGACGACCGCGTTCAGGTCCTGCGGGCCGCTGATCACGGTGTAGCCCAGGCCGGCCTTGGACAGCGCGGCGATGGCGTCCGACAGCTTGGAGTTCTGCAGCGGCGGGACGGTGGACTTTTCCGGCGCCTTGTAGATCGTCAGCGAGATCTTGGTGTTGGCCGGGACCTTGCTGTTGGGGGCCACCGACTGCGAGGCGACGGTGTTGACCTTGGTCGGGTCGTTGGTCTGCGTGGTCTTCGACGCGTCGACCTGGAAGCCGAGGCCCTGCAGCTGGTTCTGGGCGTCGTCCTTCTGCGAACCCACCACGCTCGGGACGTTCACCTTGGTCTTGCCCTGCGAGACCGTCAGCTTGACCGGGGCGCTCGGGTCGACGGTCGCGCCGGCCGCCGGGTCCTGGGCGACGACGGTGTCCTGCGGGGCGGTGTCGTCGTCCTTGTAGTCGGGGGTGGCGACGTTGGTGAAGCCGGCCGAGGCCAGCGCCTGCATCGCCTGGTCCTTGGTCTTGCCGGTCAGGGGCGGCATCTGCTGCTTGGCCGGACCGGAGGACAGCTGCACGGTGATGCGGGCGTCCTCGGAGACCTGGGTGCCGGCCGTCGGGGTCTGGGTGCAGACCTGGTCCTTCTTGACGTTGGTGTCCGGGCAGGCGATCTTGTCGCCCTCGGCGACGGTGAGCTTGGAGCCGGCCGCGGTCGCCGCGGTCCTGGCGTCCGCCAGGCTCTTGCCGACCAGGTTGGGTGCCGTCACCTTCGCGGTGTTGGTCCCGCCCTTGTCGCTGAACATCGCCTGGGCCACGAAGAAGGTGCCGACCAGGACCAGCACGGCGGCCACCGCCAGCACGATCCAGGAGGTGTTGCTCTTCTTCGGGCGGTCCTCGCCGCGCCGACCGCCGCCCTGGCCGTAGCCGTCGTCGTAGCCGTCGCGGCCGCCGCCCGGGGCGCCGGCGTAGGTCTGGCCGTAGCCGTCGTCCTGGTAGCCGTCGTGCCCCTGGGCGCCGGCCTGCGGCAGGAGGGTGGTCGGGCCGCCGCCGGGCTGCTGCGGCAGCATGTTGGTCTGGCCGTACGGATCGTGCTGCTGCGGGTAGCCGTTCTGGTCGTAGCCGTACCCGGCCGCGCCCATGCCGTAGGCGGCGGCCTGCTGCGCGGCGGCGACGGGGAGGCCGTCGAGGAAGCGCTCGATGTCGTCGCGCATCTCGTCGGCGCTCTGGTAGCGGTAGTCGCGCTCCTTGGCGAGCGCCTTCAGCACGATCGCGTCGATCTCGGGGCGCACCTCGGGGTCGAAGACCGACGGCGGCTGCGGCTCCTCCCGGACGTGCTGGTAGGCCACCGCGACCGGGGAGTCGCCGACGAAGGGCGGGCGGACGGTCAGCAGCTCGTAGAGCAGGCAGCCGGTGGAGTAGAGGTCGGAGCGGGCGTCGACCTGCTCGCCCTTGGCCTGCTCGGGGGAGAGGTACTGGGCGGTGCCGATCACGGCCGAGGTCTGGGTCATGGTCATCCCGGCGTCACCCATCGCACGGGCGATGCCGAAGTCCATCACCTTGACGTTGCCCTGCCGGGTCAGCATCACGTTGGCGGGCTTGATGTCGCGGTGCACGATGCCGGCCCGGTGCGAGTACTCCAGGGCCTGGAGGATGCCGATGGTCATCTCCAGGGCCCGCTCGGGCAGCAGCCGACGGCCGGAGTGCAGCAGCTCGCGCAGCGTGGAGCCCTCGACGTACTCCATCACGATGTACGGGATGGAGATCCCGTCGATGTAGTCCTCGCCGGTGTCGTACACGGCGACGATCGCCGGGTGGTTCAGGGAGGCCGCGGACTGTGCCTCGCGGCGGAAGCGGGCCTGGAACGACGGATCCCGGGCCATGTCGGCCCGGAGCGTCTTCACTGCGACGGAACGGCCGAGCCGGGTGTCATGGCCGAGGTACACCTCGGCCATGCCGCCGCGTCCGAGGACGCCGCCGAGCTCGTACCTGCCGCCGAGGCGACGAGGCTCTTCCATAGTTCCGACCCTCTCCCTCACCCGCCGGTGAGGTTGTGACGTAGGTGTCCCCGCACGCTCTGGGTGACGCCGCGCGCGCCGCGACCGGTTCTCCGGCCGGGCCGTGCGCCGCCTCGCGGGCGGCAACGGGCACACCCGCTGCTGGCGGATACGCTACCGGTCGCACCGCACCGGACCGGAGTCAGCCGTCGGCCGATATCAGACCGGTATCCGGGCGCGGGTGGCGATCGTGACATTCACCTCACCCTCGGCCCTGGGGCGTGCCCTACTTGCCGAGCGCGGCCTGCATCACCGCCTTGGCGATCGGGGCGGCCAGCCGGCCGCCGCTGATGCCGTCGCGGTTGTCCGAGCCGTCCTCGACCACGACCGCGACCGCGACCGACTGGCCGTCCGGGGTCTTGGCCCAGGAGGTGAACCAGGCGTACGGGAGTGCGGAGTTGTTCTCGCCGTGCTGCGCGGTGCCGGTCTTGCCGCCGACCTGGACGCCCGGGATCTGGGCGTTCTTGCCGGTGCCGTCCTGGACCACCGAGACCATCAGGTCCTGCATCTTCTGCGCGGTGGCCGGGCTCATCGCCTGGGAGAACTGCTTCTCGGTGTGCTTGGAGACGGTGGTCAGCGAGGCCGAGCGCTCCTGGTCGACCAGGTACGGCTGCATCAGGCTGCCGTTGTTGGCGATCGCGGCGGAGACCATGGCGACCTGCAGCGGGGTGGCGCGGGTGTCGTGCTGGCCGATCGAGTCCTGGGCGGTGCCGTCCAGGCTGGCGCTGTTCGGGAAGACGCTCTTCTCGGCCCGGACCGGGGTGTCGATGGTGCTGTTGAAGCCGAACTTCTCGGCCTGCGCGCGCATCTTGTCCTTGCCCAGGTCCGCACCGATCTTGGCGAAGACCGTGTTGCAGGACTGGTCCAGCCCGGACTTCACGGTGGCGTTCTCGCAGCGCTCGTTCGGGCTCTCGTTCTTCAGCGGGGTCTGGGTGCCGGGCAGGATGTACGGCTCGGGCGTCGAGGTGGTGTCGTCGATGCTCTGGAACATGCCGTTCTCGAACGCGGCGGTCGCGGTGACCAGCTTGAACGTCGAGCCGGGCGGATAGGTGTACTTCAGCGCCCGGTTGTCCATCGGCTTGTTCGGGTCGGAGTTGAGGGCCTTCCAGGCGTCGCCGTCGTCGTTGCCCGCGATGGTGCCCGGGTCGTAGGACGGGGTGGAGACCAGGGCCAGGATCGCGCCGGTCTTCGGGTCGAGCGCGACCACCGCGCCCTTCTTGTCGCCCATCGCGTCGAAGGCCGCCTTCTGGACCTTGGCGTTGATGGTCGTGACGACGTCGCCGCCGCGCTGCTGCTCGCCGGTCAGCATGTCCAGGGTGTTGCGGAAGAACAGCCGGTCGTCGGTGCCGGAGAGGATGCCGTCCTCCAGGTTCTCCAGCCCGTTGGAGCCGTAGGCCTGCGAGGAGTAGCCGGTGACCGGGGCGTACATCGGACCGTTGATCCAGGAGCGCTTGTACTTGTAGCGCAGCCCGTTCACGAAGTCGGAGTTCGTCACCGGCTGGCCGCTGACGATGATGTTGCCGCGCGGGTGGGCGTAGCGGTCGTACAGCTGGCGCTTGTTGTTCTTGTTGGAGGCCCAGGCGTCTGCCTGGACGCCCTGCACCCAGTTGGTGCGCACCATCAGGGCCAGGATCAGCACGAGGCAGAAGATCGAGACCCGTCGGATCGGCTTGTTCATCGGGCGGGTCCTCCCTGGCCCTCGGTGGCCGGGGCCGGTTCGACCCCGGGACGGCGTGCGCTGTCGCTGATCTTCAGCAGGATCGCGACCAGCGCCCAGTTGGCGACCACGGACGAACCGCCCTGCGCGAGGAACGGCATGGTCATACCGGTCAGCGGGATCAGTCCGGTGACCCCGCCGGCCACGACGAACACCTGCAGTGCCATCGCCGAGGCGAGGCCCACGGCGAACAGCTTGCCGAAGGGGTCGCGGGCGGCGACGGCGGTGCGCAGGCCGCGCTGCACCAGCAGGGCGTACAGCAGGAAGATCGCCATCAGGCCGGTGAGTCCGAGCTCCTCGCCGAAGGAGCCCAGGATGAAGTCGCTCTTGGCGGCGAAGTTGATCAGCCAGGAGCGGCCCTGGCCCAGGCCGGAGCCGGTCACCCCGCCGGAGCCGAGCGCCATCAGCGACTGGCCGATCTGCTCGGTGGAGCCCTTGGGCGGGTTCGCGGAGAAGGCGGCCATCGGGTCGAGCCAGGCGTCGATGCGGACCTTGACGTGGCTGGTGGTGGTGGCGACCGCGACCGCGCCGCCGACCGACATCAGCAGGCCGAACAGGATCCAGCTGGTCCGCTCGGTGGCGACGTAGAGCATCACCACGAACAGGCCGAAGAACAGGAACGACGTGCCGAGGTCGTTCTCGAAGATCAGGATCAGCAGGCTGAGCAGCCAGATCACCACGATCGGGCCGAGGTCGCGGCCGCGCGGCAGGTACAGCCCCATGAAGCGGCGGCTGGCCAGGGCCAGCGCGTCGCGCTTGACCATCAGGTAGCCGGCGAAGAACACGGTGAGGACGATCTTGGCGAACTCGCCGGGCTGGATGGAGAAGCTGCCCATCCGGATCCAGATCTTCGCGCCGAAGTCCTCCGCCCGGGCCGGGAAGAAGGCCGGCGCGGCGAGCAGCACCAGCGCCACCACCATCGAGATGTAGGTGTAGCGCTGGAGCACCCGGTGGTCCTTCAGGAAGACCATGACGCCGATGAACAGCGTGATCCCGAGGGCCGACCACATCAGCTGGTTGCGGGCCGCCGGGAAGTTGCCGCTGAGCAGGTGGCCGGCCTTGTCCAGCCGCCAGATCATCACCACGCCCAGCCCGTTCAGCAGGGTGGCGATCGGCAGCATCAGCGGGTCCGCGTACGGCGCGAAGCGTCGCACCAGCAGGTGCGCGACCAGCGCCAGCGCGCCCATGCCGAGGCCGTAGCCGAGCATGCCGGCCGGCAGCCGGGAGTCCATCGCCAGGCCCACGTTGGCGTACGCCAGGATCGGCAGCAGGACCGCGAAGACCAGCAGGGCCAGCTCGGTGTTGCGCCGGTTCGGGGCGCCCTGGGGCGAGATGGTGGTGTTGCCCCGGCGCCTCGGCACGACGCGCCCGGCCGCCGCCCGGCGTCGGCCGCCGGCGCGGCCGGTGTCACCGCTCAGGTCATAGCTGCTCACGTGGTGACCGCTCCCTGCCGGCCGGCGGACCCGCTCCGGGCGGACCAGTGTCGGATCGCGGACGTCACGGCTTCGGGCAGGATTCGGCCCGGGTGCGCTCGTCGTCGCTCAGCGGCGCCTGCTGGGGCTGCTGGGCCTGCTCGCTCGGGGCGCCGGCCGCGGGGGGCGTGGCGGTCTGCGTCGGAGCGGGCGTGGCCGGGGCGCTCGCGGTCGGCGAGGCGCTGGGCGCGGCCGCGGGCGGGTTGCGCTTCTCCCGCTCGCCCGGGGTGACCGGCGTGGCGGCCACGAAGTCGGTCTTGGTGGCCTGGCCCGGCTGGCCCGGCTGGGCGGTCTGGGTGCCCTGCGGGGGCGCGGTGGCGGCCTTCTGGCACAGCTTGGCCCAGTCCGCGAGGTCGCTGACCGTCTTCTCGGCGTCCTTCAGGCTGCCGACCGAGATGGTCCGGTTCACCTGGGTGCGCTGGTCCTGCGGCAGCCACTTCAGCGGGGCGTCGCTGCGCGACTCGTGCACCGAGGAGAGGCTCAGTCCGGCCAGGTTCTGGTTGATGCCCTGGTAGATGGCGACGTGGTCGCCGTCCTCGCCGATGTAGTACTGGCCCTGGGTCCACTGGTAGCCGAAGTAGCCGGCGCCGCCGAGCAGGCCGAGCGTGACCAGGACGGCCAGCGGGACGGTCAGGCCCCGGCGCTTGCGCTTGGGGGGCTGCTCCTCGTCGAACTCGTCGGTGCCGTACACCGAAGGCTCGGCGGGGTAGCCGTAGCCTTCCTCGCCCTCGTAGCCCTCGGCCGGGCCGAAGCCGCCCTGGGCGGCGCCGTAGCCGTCCTGGTAGCCCTCGGCCGGGCCGAAGGCGCCCTGCGGGCCGCGGCCCAGGCCGGCCGCACGGCCTGCCGGGGTGTCCGCGATCGAGTGGTCGGCGGCGGTCGAGGACGGCGGGGTGTCGGCGACCGCGCCGACCACCACCGGGACGTCGTTGAACTGGCCGCTCAGGGTGTCCGTGGCGCCGACGTCGATGACGTCCGCCACGATGCAGGTGATGTTGTCCGGACCGCCGCCGCGCAGGGCGAGCTGGATCAGCTCCTGCACGGTCTGCTCGGGCGAGTAGTAGCTGCCGAGGGTGTCCTGGAGGGTCTGGTGGCTGACCGGGCCGGAGAGGCCGTCGGAGCAGATCAGGTAGCGGTCGCCGGCCCGGACCTCGCGGATCGACAGGTCGGGCTCGACCTGGCCGCGGCCGTCCAGGGCCCGCATCAGCAGCGAGCGCTGGGGGTGGGTCTCGGCCTCCTCGGGCGTGATCCGGCCCTCGTCGACCAGGCGCTGCACCCAGGTGTGGTCCTGGGTGATCTGCACCAGCGACCCGTCGCGCAGCAGGTAGGCGCGGGAGTCGCCGACGTGCACCAGGCCCATCCGCTGGCCGGTCCACAGCATGGCGGTCAGGGTGCAGCCCATGCCCTCCAGCTGCGGGTCCTCCTCGACCATCTGCCGGAGCCGGTCGTTGGCGCCCTGGACGGCGTCGCCCAGCAGGGTCAGCAGGTCGGCGCCCGGCACGTCCTCGTCCAGGCGGACGATCGAGCCGAGCACCTCGGAGGACGCGACCTCGCCGGCCGCGGCGCCGCCCATGCCGTCGGCCACGGCCAGCAGCCGCGGCCCGGCGTAGCCGGAGTCCTCGTTCCCCTCCCGGATCAGTCCCTTGTGGGAGCCGGCGGCGAAGCGCAGCACCAGGGTCATGCGACCTGTGCCCCCCTCTGGGTCATGGACGGGATGCTGTCCCTCATGCGCTACTACTTCCGCAGTTCGATGACGGTCCTGCCGATACGGATCGGCATGCCCGGCTGGAGCGGGGTGGGCGCGGTCAGGCGCTGCCGGTCCAGATAGGTGCCGTTGGTGGAGCCTAGATCCTCGACCGTCCACTGCCCAGTCTGATCCGGATAGATCCTGGCATGCCGGGAGGACGCGTAGTCGTCGTCCAGCACGATGGTGGAGTCGTGCGCGCGGCCCAGGGTGATGGTCTGGCCCTGCAGCGCGACCGTGGTCCCGGCCAGCGAGCCCTGCACCACGACGAGCTGGGTCGGGGCGCCGCGACGGCGGCCGCCGCCCTGGGTCTGGCCCCCGCTGCCGGCGGGGGCGGCGGGTGCCGCGGGACGTCCGGCTGCCGCGGTGGTGGCCGCGCCGCCGCCGGACGCGGTGGCGGCGCCGCGGCGGGAGGTGCGGGGGTTCACCTTGGTACCGAACAGGTCGCTGCGGATCACCTGGACCGCGACGATGACGAACAGCCACAGCACGGCCAGGAAGCCCAGCCGCATGACCGTGAGGGTCAGTTCTGACATGACCGTCCCGCCAGTCGGTGAGCGAGGCGCGCGAACAACTCGGACACTACCCTTCGACCTGCCGGTAGACGATGGTGGTGGAGCCCACGACGATTCGGGAGCCGTCGCGGAGCGTAGCGCGCTGGGTGTGCTGTCCGTCCACCACGATGCCGTTGGTCGAGCCCAGGTCGAGGACCATCGAAGGCGTACCGGGGCGGATCTCGGCGTGCTTGCGGGACACCCCGGGGTCGTCGATCCGCACGTCCGCCTCGGTCGAGCGGCCGAGGACGCAGGCCGCGCCGGTGATCTGGTGGCGGGCGCCGTTCACCTCGATCCAGCGGCGGACCGAGGTGCCGTGGCCGGCGCCCGGGAAGTTGCGGACGTTGCCGCCGGCCGGCGGGCCGGGGGGCATCGCCGGGGGCGGGGGCGGGGGCGCGTTGTACTGCCCGGCGCCGCCCTGCTGCCACGGTGCGCCGGGGGCCGGGGCGGCCGGCTGGCGGTCGTAGCCGGACTGCTGCTGCTGCGGGGCCTGCGGCGGGGAGTACTGCTGGGGCTCCTCGGAGGCCAGGGTGCGGCTGCGCACCCGGTACAGGCCGGTGTCCAGGTCGTCGGCCTTCTCCAGGTTCACCTGGAGCGGGCCCATGAAGCTGTAGCGCTGGGCCTCGGCGTACTCGCGGACCATCCCGGCGAGCTCGGCGCCGAGCTGTCCCGAGTAGGGGCTGAGCCGCTCGTGGTCGTGCGGGCTGAGCTCGACGATGAAGTCGTTCGGCACGACGGTGCGGTCGCGGTTCCAGATGCTCGCGTTGTTGTCGCACTCGCGCTGCAGAGCGCCGGCGATCTCCACGGGTTGGACCTCGGACTTGAACACCTTGGCGAAGGTGCCGTTGACGAGACCCTCCAGCCGCTGCTCGAACTTCTTCAGCATCCCCATGGGGCACCCCCTTCCAGGGCTCGTTCGCCTGCCTGCCGTCCCGGCCCCCCGGTGGAGTGTTCCTCCGGGGATCCGGTCGTGCCTACTTGCGGTACTTCCGTACTGATCGTATCCACGCCGGGCCCTTCCGTACGGTTCCCGGACCGCGTGGTGCCGGGGGGTGGGCTCGGACACACAGGGTGACGCATCCAGGGTCCGGCACGCCAGGTGTGTCCATCGGAGCCGTCCGTGCCGTTCGCTCACCCGTTCGTCGTGCACCCGTTCGGGATGCGGTTGGTCTCCCCGGGGAACGGATTCGGAGCCGCCCCCCAGGTCGTGCTACTGTTTTCCACGTCGGAAGGGCCGCCCGGAAGGGAGCCGGACCGAGGAAACGCGAAGGGCCACATGGTACCGGCGGTTCCGAGGACCGGACGGCAAAGAAGACAACACCCATGCGCGGGTGGCGGAATAGGCAGACGCGCTGGATTCAGGTTCCAGTGCCCGAAAGGGCGTGGGGGTTCAACTCCCCCCTCGCGCACAGCGAAGCCCCGCAGATCTTCGGATCTGCGGGGCTTTCTCGTTCCCTGCGCCGGTTCGTTCCGTACGGGCGACGGCTCGGGCGCCCGGCCCGGAGGCTCGGGGTGGTCAGGAGCGGCTCGCGGGGAGTTCGGCGCGGACCTCGAAGCCGCCGTCCTGGGTGGGGCCGGCCGTGAGGGTGCCGCCCAGCAGCTGGGCCCGCTCGCGCAGGCCGACCAGTCCGTGGCCGCCGCCCGGCAGGACCTCGGCCGGGTGGACCGGCGGCGCCTCGTTGCGGACCTCGACCCGCAGTCGGCGTCCCTTGGCCCGGACCTTCACGTGCACCACCGCCTCCGGCGCGTACTTGGTGATGTTGGTCAGCGCCTCCTGGACGGTGCGGTAGGCGGCCCGCTCGACCGCCTCGGGCCAGGGGCGGTCGCCGGGGTTCAGCTCGGTGTCGGCGGCCAGGCCGCTCTGCTCGATCAGCCGGGGCAGGTCGGTCAGCCGGGGCTGGGGGGCGAGCGGGGCGGCCGGGAACGGGCCGTTGGTGGTGCCCCGCAGCACCCCGACCATCTGGCGCAGCTCGTCCAGGGTCCGTACGGACAGCTCGCGGATGGTGCGGGCGACGCCGGCGGCGGCCGGGTCGGCGGTGCTGACCTGGAGCGCGCCGGCCTGGATGCTGATCAGGCTGACCTGGTGCGAGACCACGTCGTGCATCTCCCGGGCCAGCCGGCCGCGCTCGCTGATCAGCACCCGCTCGGCGAGCAGCCTGCTCTCCCGCTCCTGGCCCCGGGTCAGCTCGTCCAGCCGGGCGGCCAGCTCCCGCCGGGTTCGGGCGAGCAGGCCGGTGGCGGCCGGGCCGGCGGCCAGCATCACGGCCTGGATGGCGTCCAGGGCGGTGTTCCGACTGAGGTCGATGACCGGGGTCGGCAGCGGCCAGTGGAAGAAGGAGACCAGGGTGAACAGGGTGGCGCAGGGGAACAGCACCCTGGCGCCGGGGCGCTCGGTGGCCACCGTGTAGACGGCGGTGATCGGGGCCAGCCAGATCGCCTCGACCCAGGTGCCGGGCATGGTGAGCAGCAGCACGGTCACCGGGAAGCGGCGGCGCCAGAACAGCGCCACCGCGGCCAGCGTGGAGAGCGCCATCTGCCACCAGGTGGCGTCCCGGGCCACCAGCGCGGCGTCCATCAGGGAGTACAGCACGGGCAGCAGCAGCATCAGCCAGGGCGCGGTGCACCAGGCCGGCAGCCGTCGGGACGGCAGCTGGTCGGCGGGCGTCATGCCCCGTCGCCGGGCTTGGGCCGCACCAGGCCGGCCCGGTGGGCGAGCACGGCGGCCTGCACCCGGTTGGCGGCGCCGAGCTTGCCGAGGATCGCGCTGATGTGGTCCTTGACCGTGCCGGTGCCGAGGAAGAGCCGGTCGGCGATCTCGGCGTTGGACAGGCCCTCGCCGAGCAGGGCGAGCACGTCGAGCTCCCGGCCGGTCAGGGTGCGGGCCAGCGCGGTGGCCTCGGCGTCCGGGCCGCCGCCGTCCACGTAGCCGCCGATCACGGTGCTGGTGACGGTCGGGGAGAGGATGTTGCCGCCCGCGGCGAGCACCCGGACCGCGTGCACCAGCTGCTCGGGGGCGGTGTCCTTGAGCAGGAAGCCGGCCGCCCCGGCCCGCAGCGCGGTGCCGATGTACTCGTCGGTGTCGAAGGTGGTGAGCATCGCCACGGCGGGCGGGTCGGGCAGGGCGCGCAGGCGGCGCAGCACCGAGATGCCGTCGAGGTCGGGCATCCGGATGTCGAGCAGCACCACGTGCGGGCGCAGGCGCTGGACGTGCTCCTCGGCCTGCCCGCCGGAGCAGTCGCCGACCACCTCCAGGTCGGGGGCGGAGCCGACGATCAGGCCGAGGCCCGAGCGGACCAGGATCTCGTCGTCGACGATCAGCACGCGGGTGGTGGTGATGGTGCCTCCTCGGTTCGGGCGGCCGGGTTCGGACGGTCCGCGGGGGTCGCTCTGAGAGTAGGGGTAGGCGGGGCAGGTCGCCGAACGCATGGGGGATATGGACCCCCGCCGTTCGGCGGGGGTGGAATCCGCTACCCGGTTCACGTAATTCTCAGGAATGGTGCGGAACCATGGAGTTGGCTGCCCTTTCCGACCTGCCGCTCGATGCGGGCGGTCGGTGGGCATGGGTGGTCGGTCAGTCCGTCGGGCCCGTGCGGGCGCCCGGCGCCGGGCCGTTGCGGATGCGCCCCACCATCTGATCGTTTGGAATTGAGCTGTGTCGTCCACTGTGAAGTCGGAGCCGTCCGCCACGTCCGCCGGGCCCCGGCCCGTCGGCGTGCTCGACCGCTGGCGCCCGAGGGCCGCCGTCGCCTCCGTCTGGTACCTCAGGCTGCTGGCGCTGCTGAACGTGACCACGGTGCTGCTGGTGCCGTGGCGCAACCAGGTCTCCGAGCACAACGAGGGTGAGTACTTCACCCCCTACCTGATGACCTCCGGCCTGGCGGCCGCGGTGCTGTCGGTCTTCCTCGCGGTCGCGATGAGGCGGCGCAAGCGGGCCGCCTGGATCTTCAACACGGCTCTCGGCAGCGTCTTCGCCCTGCTGTACCTGGCGGTCATGGTGGTGCCCGGCGAGCACTTCAACAGGCACCCGCTCAACTACGTCTCCACCGTCCTGACCTGCCTGTTCGTGCTGGCGCTGTTGATCGGGCGCAAGGAGTTCACCTCCAAGGGCGACCGCTCCAACCCGAAGACCGCGGCGGCCACCTTCGTCGGCGGGCTGTTCTTCGGCGGCGCGGTCGGCGCACTGCTGGTCTGGCTGACCAACGAGCTGAACGGCGCCGACTGGTGGGACCTCTTCCGCTACTCGGTCGGCCGGATGATCACCGTCACCCCGACCGAGCACCTGCGCTCGGTGATCGCCGCCCCGACCTGGGTCAACGCCGCGATCAACGCGATGGGCGCGGTGCTGTTCCTGCTGGTGCTGTACGTGGCCTTCCGCAGCCCGCGGGGCAAGGAGTTGCTCACCCCCGAGGACGAGGCGAAGCTGCGCGGCCTGCTGGACAAGCAGGGCGAGCGGGACTCGCTGGGGTACTTCGCGCTGCGCCGGGACAAGGCGGTGATCTTCTCCCCCAGCGGCAAGTCGGCGGTGACCTACCGGGTGATCGGCGGGGTCTCGCTGGCCTCGGGCGATCCGATCGGGGACCCGGAGGCCTGGCCGGGCGCGATCGAGGCCTGGCTGTCCGAGGCCCGCGAGCACGCCTGGGCGCCGGCCGTGATGGGCGCCTCCGAGGAGGCCGGGGTGATCTACGCCCGGCACGGCCTGGACGCGCTGGAACTGGGCGACGAGGCGATCGTCGAGCTGGACGAGTTCTCGCTGGACGGCCGCGCGATGCGAGTGGTCCGGCAGGCGTACAACCGGGTCAAGCGGGCCGGGTACACGGTGCGGATCCGCCGCCACGAGGACATCTCCGAGGCGGAGATGGCCGAGCTGGTGGCCAAGGCCGACGAGTGGCGCGACGGGGCGACCGAGCGCGGCTTCTCGATGGCGCTGGGCCGGCTCGGCGACCCGGGCGACGGCCGCTGCGTGATGCTGGAGTGCAGCGACGGCGAGGGCGAGCTCAAGGCGCTGCTGAGCTTCGTCCCGTGGGGCCCGGACGGGCTCTCGCTGGACCTGATGCGCCGGGCGCGGGACACCGAGAACGGCCTGATGGAGTTCATGGTGATCGAGCTGCTGCAGCGCGCCCACGAGGTGGGGCTGAAGCGGGTCTCGCTGAACTTCGCGATGTTCCGTTCGGTCTTCGAGCGCGGTTCGCGGCTCGGCGCCGGACCGGTGCTGCGGCTGTGGCGTTCCGTCCTCGGGTTCTTCTCGCGCTGGTGGCAGATCGAGTCGCTGTACCGCGCGAACGCCAAGTACCGGCCCATCTGGGAACCGCGCTACCTGCTGTTCGAGAAGAGCAGCGAGATTCCGCGGATCGGCATCGCCAGCGCGCGCGCCGAGGGTTTCATCGTCGCGCCGAGCCTGCCCGCCCTGTTCCGTCGTCGGCACGCGGGCGCCGCCGTGGTGGCGCCCCGGGTACCGGTGCCGGCGCGGGACGGGAAGGGGTAGCCCTCCGTCGGGGGGCGGAGGGGGGCCGAGGGCCGGGGGGTGTACCTAGGGCCAGGGTCGTGGGGTACCTGGGGCCATCGGCCGTAAGGGGGGTCCGGAGGGGGGATTCGTCTCCCTCCTGAGGATGACCTCAATCCCCATCCATGCCGATGTGGATTTGTTAACGGGCTTCTAATGTTGGAGTAGCTGACAAGTTCGGGGATTCGGGAGAAACAGTTGTGATTCACAGGACCCACGCGGGGGGCGTGCGAAAGGGGCCGCTGGCATCAGCCGGAAAGGCCGCTGTCGCCGAGTGGGGAACGTTGTACCTGACGGTCCGGGGCGCGGTGGCGCGGAAGAGGTTCGCCGCATTCCCGCTGGCCACGGTGGCGACGTTTCTGATCCTGCTGTTCAGCATCGTCCAGCACCTGCCGGGCGGCGAGCGCTTCGTCAACCACATCGGGGTGGTGCGGGCCTCGTTGCCGCTCGACCTCTCGCTGCTGCGGACCCCGCTGTCGCTGTACGTGCCGGCGCTGGACCTGCCGGTCTGGGGGGCGCTGGCCCAGGTGTTCGTGGTCTTCGCGATCGCCGAGGTCGTGCTCGGCCGGCGGATGACCCTGGTGGTCGCCTACGCGTGCACCCTGGCGGGCACGCTGTTCGCCCGGGTCGGGGTGGCGATCGGGCCGGGCCACCTGTTCGGCTTCCCGAAGTGGGTCGCCTACGTGCGGGACACCGGGCCGTCGGCCGCGGTGGTCGCGCTGGCGATCTGCATCGCGTTCCGCACCCGGGCCTGGTTCACCGCCACCCTGGTGGTGGTGCTGATGGTCGGCGAGGCCGTCGTGCTGCCGAACCTGGCCGGCCTGGAGCACGTGGTCGCGGTGATCACCGCGCTGCTGATCGCCGTCTCGGTCGAGGTGTTCGGGGACTTCTGGCCGCGGGTGCTGGCCGGGGTCGGTGCCGCCACCTCGGTGGCCACGGTCGCCTCCCTGGAGGTCGCGAAGGAGGCCCGGCGCCGTCCGGCGGGGGCCGTGATCCCCTGAGGGACGCTCCATCTGGCGTGTCGGCCGCGTACGGGGCGTTGCCCGTACGCGGCCGTCATGCGTGCGGGAGGGGCAGCTCGAACCAGACGACCTTGCCCACCGCCTTGCGGGCGGTGCCCCAGTGTTCGGCGAGCTTGGTGACCAGGGTGAGGCCGCGGCCGGTCTCGCCGAGCTGCTCGGCCGGCTCCAGCGAGGGCAGGTTGTGGTTGTCGTCGCTGACCTCGACCAGCAGCTTGTCCACCCGGATCAGCTGGAGCTGCACCCGGTCCCGGGCTACCCGTACGGCGTTCGTGACCAGCTCGCTGACCAGCAGCTCGGTGGTGTCGCTGAGCGCCTCCAGGTGCCAGGCGGCCAGCTGCTCGCGGACCAGCGAACGGGCCCGGCGGACCTCGCGGTGGTTCACGGTGAGGTCCCAGGTGGCCACCTCGGACGGGGCGACCCCGTCGAAGCGGGCCACCAGCAGGGCGACGTCGTCCTTGCGGTCGTCCGAGTGCAGCCGGCGCAGCACCTCGTCGCAGGCCTGCTCGGGGCTCTGCTGCGGGTCGATCAGGTTGCCGCACAGCGCCGCCAGACCGGCTCCTATGTCCCCGCCCCGGACCTCGACCAGCCCGTCGGTGCACAGCACCAGCATCGAGCCGTCCGAGACGTCGATGGTCTTGGCGACGAACGGCACCCCGCCGACGCCGATCGGCGCGCCGGCCGGGATCTCCAGCAGCTCGCCGGTGCCGTCCGGGTGTACCAGGACGGGCGGGACGTGCCCTGCGCTGGCCAGCTCGCAGGTCCGGTTGATCGGGTCGTAGACCGCGTAGAGGCAGGTCGCCAGGTGGTCGTCGCCGAGCTTCTGGGCCAGGTTGTCCAGGTGCCGCAGCAGCTGGCCGGGCGGCAGGTCGAGGGCGGCGAGGGTCTGCATCGCCGTGCGGAAGCGGCCCATCGCGGCGGCCGAGTGGATGCCGTGGCCCATCACGTCGCCGACCACCAGGGCGACCCGGCTGCCGGGCAGCTGGATCGCGTCGAACCAGTCGCCGCCGACCTCGGCCTTCGGATCGCCCGGCAGGTAGCGGTGGGCGATCTGCACGCCGGGGATCTGCGGCGGGCGGGTCGGGATCATCGAGCGCTGCAGGGTGGTGGCGACCCGCGCCTCGGCGCGGTGCAGCCGGGCGTTGTCCAGCGACAGCGCGGCCCGTACCGCCAGCTCCTTGAGGGTGGCGGCGTCGCTCTCGTCGAAGGGGGCGCGGTCCGGCAGCCGGAGCAGCTTGAGGATGCCCAGCACGGTGCCCCGGGCGGACAGCGGGACCACCAGCATCGAGCGGCCGGAGACCACCGGGGCCAGCCGGGCGCCGCCGAGGGCGATGGCGTAGTCGACCGCGACGTCCGCGCTGACCACCGGGACCAGCACCGGCTGGTTGAGCTGCAGGGCCATCCCGGGCGGGGTCCGGCGCGGCATGCAGACCAGCGAGCCCTCGGCGAGCACGTGGTCCCAGGCACCGCCGGTCTGGTTGAAGACCAGGGCGACCCGGCGCAGCATCGTGTCGTCGTCGGGACGGGCGACCGGCAGTTCGGAGTCCGAGATCAGTCCGTCCACGAGGTCCACGCAGGCGAAGTCCGCGACCCGGGGGACCAGCACCTGGCACAGCTCGCGGGCGGTGAAGCCGAGGTCCAGGGTGGTGCCGACCTTGCCGCCGACCTCGTTCAGCAGGGCCAGCTGCTCGCCGGCCTGCCCGTTGGTGAGGAACGGGCTCAGCCGGCCGCTCGGCTGCCCCTCGGCGGGGGCGGGAGCGGGGACGGCGCCGGGCGGGGCCTGGTCGGCGCGGCGCGGCGGGACGCCGGGGGCGGACGACTCGACGGCGGCGGCCTGCTGCTCGATGGTGGCTCCTCCTCCGTGGGGGAACGGGACGGGCGGGGTGCCGACCGGTCCGCCCAGGACGGCGGCGGGGCGGACGGCGGGGGTGGCCTGTGGGGCCTCGCGTTGATCGTGCTGCTCGCGGTGTTCGCGTTGTTCACGTTGGGCGGGTTCGCGCGGGGCGGCTTCGCGCTGGGAGGGTAGCGGACCGGGTGGGCGGCGGCCTGGCGCGGACTGGTCGGGCTGCGGGGGCGGACCGAGCCGGGCGGCGCGCTGCTGGGGCGTCGGGTAGCGGCGGCCCAGGCCGGCAGCCGCGTGGGCGGTGCCGGTCTGCGGATCGGAGGGCAGCACCGGCAGCACGGTGGCCGCGTCCAGCCGCAGCGCGGGCAGCCCGCCGAGCGCCACCGCCTCCCGCAGCGCGGCCCGGTGGGCGGCGGGCAGCAGCCGGGCCAGCGGCTCGGGCAGCTCGGCGGCGGGCGGGGTGAGCGCGGCGGTGAGCGCGTGGAAGCCGCCCCGGGCGGCGGGTGCGGCGGCGAACGGCAGCAGCCGCTCGCCGAGCGCGAGCCGCGGACCGCCGGTGCGCAGCGGGCGGGCGTCGGCGGCGAGGGCGAGCAGTCCGCCGGAGGGGCCGGGCAGCTGGTAGGCCCACCAGAGCACGTCGCGCTGGTGCTCCTCGCGGTCGGTCACGGTCAGCCGGCCGGCCCAGGGCCGGCCGGCGGCGGTCAGCTCGGCCAGGGTGTCGAGGGCGTCACAGCGGCGGCGCACGGCGCAGCGGTCGAGCACCCGTGACTGGACGGCGGGCAGCAGGCCCGAGGCGGGGCGGTCGGTGGCGGACTCGGCGCGGTGCCCGAACAGCTCCTCGGCGGCCCGGCTCCACTGGGCGATCCGACCGGTCCGGTCGACCAGCACGAGGGCGAGCCGGACCAGGGCGGCCACTCCGGTCGGATGGTCGCCCGGCGCGGTCTCGGCGCTCGCCGGAAGCGGTGTGGAGTTGGACTCGGCCACCATGGATTCGGTCTGCTCCCGCCTGGCCGCGCGCCTGGAGGCGGCCGTCTCTCCGGAGGAAGGCACGCTGTGCGGATACCAGCGAAGCACGGACCGGGCCGGGATCGACACCGAAACGGGGAGATTCATCAGGATCGGTTGCGTGTCACGCGCCGCGCGCCGGTTCGTACCCCCGCTTCACCCGGACGGGGCCTTGGAACGCGGCGGTAGGGTGGCAGGCCGGGCCGCCCGCGCGGCGGCTCCGCAGGACCCAGTCGGCCGGACGAGACAGAGGCGAGACCGTGAGCGCGCAGAGCCCCGTCCGCTGGACGGACCCGGAGCAGCAGGAGTTGGAGGAGCGGGTCGCCGCGGCCGAGCTCGCCTGGCTCAGCATGGACGTGGACGTGCAGACGCTGCGGGTCGAGATCGACAACTTCGCGCTGATCCACCACCAGCTGCTCGGCCCGCTCTACGCCCGGCTGGACGAGCTGGACGCGCTGGTCGCCGAGGCCGTCGCGGCCCGGACCGGGGATCCCGGGGACCTGCGCCGGGCCGCCGAGGCGCGGCAGCGGGTCGAGGAGCTGCCCGACCTGGACGCGCTGTTCGACTCGGTGCGGGAGAAGTCCGGCGAGGGCGTGGACGAGGCCGCGCCGCCGCCCGCCGCGCCGGCCCGGGTGCGCCCCGGCAAGGAGGCCCAGCGGATCTACCGCGAGCTGGTCCGGCGCGCCCACCCGGACCTGACCACCGACGGGGCCGAGAAGCAGCGCCGGGCGGACTTCCTGGTGCGGGTCAACGAGGCCTACGCGTACGGGGACACCGCCGCGCTGGAGAGCCTGGCCGCCGAGTGGTCCACCGCGCCGGAGGCCGCGCCCGCCGTCGACTCCCCCGACCGGCTGGGCTGGCTGCGCCGCCGGCTGGACTGGCTGACCGCCAAGATCACCGAGACCGCCACCGAGCAGGTCCGGCTGGAGCAGACCCCGATGGGGCAGCTGCTCGCCCTCGCCCCGCAGGACCCGGACCGGCTGCTGGAGCAGCTCGCCGAGGAGCTGCTCGCCAAGGCCGCCGCCCAGCAGGCCGAGCTGGAGCGGCTGCTCGGCGGCCCTGACCGCCCGGTGGGCCACAATGGCACCGACCCGAACCGACCCCAGGAGAGCCCCACGATGTTCGCGCAGATCCCCATTACCGACGCCGCCTCCGTACCGGCCGACGCCGCCCTGCTGGACGTGCGCGAGCAGGACGAGTGGGACGCCGGCCACGTGGACGGCGCGCTGCACATCCCGATCGGCGAGGTGATCGCCCGGATCGGCGAGCTGCCGGACGAGAAGCTGTACGTGCTCTGCCGGGTCGGCGGCCGCTCCGCCCAGGTCGTCCAGTACCTGGTGCAGCAGGGCCGGGACGCGGTGAACGTGGACGGCGGGATGTACGCCTGGGAGGGCGCGGGCCGGCCGATGGTCAGCAGCAGCGGTCAGCCCGCCTTCGTCCTGTAACGCCTCCGTCCCGCGACCCCTCGGGGCGCCCGCCCGGTGACGGGTAGGGCAGGATGGGCGCGCGACGCGCCGGTGCGGGCCGGCGGCGCGCCGATCGGGCGGGGAGGCCATGACGGGTACCACGGACCGTGCCGCCCCCGGACGCGTGTGGTCCGGGCCCGCGCAGCTCGTCCTCGGCCTGGCCGCCGCGGTGCTGGTGAGCGGCACCGGGCTGTTCCTCGCCGCGGTGTTCCTGCACGTCGCGCCCGACAACGTGCTCTCCCGGCAGTACCGGGACGAGGTCGACGGCGTGGTGTACCCGGAGTTCGAGCAGAACTGGAAGCTGTTCGCGCCCAACCCGCTGCAGCAGAACGTCAGCCTGGACGCCCGGGTGCGCACCGTTGCGGACGGCGGCGCCACCCGTACCCGGGACTGGACCGGGCTGACCGCCCGGGACATCGCCGCGATCCGGGGCAACCCGGCGCCCAGCCACGTCGACCAGAACCTGCTGCGCCGGGCCTGGGACTTCTACGACGGCTCGCACGACCCGCAGGACGAGAAGCCCACCAGTTCGCGCGGCAGGCTCGCCGAGCAGTACCTCAAGCGGATCGCGCTGCAGCGGATCGGCCGGGAGGTGGGGGGCGAGCGCGTCCTGGAGATCGAGTTCCGGGTGACCACGGCCACCGTGCCCCCGCCGTCCTGGAGCGGTGAGACCGGGCCGTCCGCGCCCAAGGTGCGGGAGCTGCCGTGGTGGCCGGTCGGGGACGAGGACTACCGGGGGCTGGGGTGAACGAGGCGTCGGCGGTGGAGCCGGTGGAGCCGGTGGAGCCGGTGGAGCCGGTCGGGCCGGTGGAGCCGGTCGAGGTCCCGGGGTTCCCGCGGCAGCTGCCCGGGCCGGTCGTGCCGCTCGTTCCGGTGCCGCCGCGCGGGCCGGTGGCGGCCCTCGGACGGGCGATGGGGGCGTTCACCGGGCGGGCGCTCGGACGGCACCAGGCCGCGGTGGTGCGGATCGGCTTCGGCCTGGTCTGGCTCGCCTACCTGCTGCGCGAGTGGCCCAACCGGCGGGTGCTGTACGGCGACCGCTCGCCCTGGTCGATGGAGCTGGCCCAGCGGCTGCTGGCCGACGACGGGGCGTTCACCGTGCTGCCCTGGTTCGGCGGACGGCTCTGGTTCGAGCTGGTCTACCACCTGGCCGTGCTGGCCGCCCTGGCCGTGCTGCTGGGCTGGCGGACCAGGGCGAGCACGGTGCTGTTCCTGGTCACCGTGCTGTCGCTGCAGAACCGCGACGTCCTGCTCGGCGACGGCGGGGACAACGTCGTCCACCTGATGGCGGTCTACCTGGTCTTCACCCGCTGCGCCGAGGTGTGGTCGCTGGACGCCCGCAGGGTCGGCCCGGGGCGGAGCGGGGTGGTGCTCTGGGCGCTGCTGGGCGCGGCGCTGGCGGTCTGTCAGGCCGGTGACTTCTCCGGCGACAGCCTGACCTGGACGGCTTCGACCTTCCCGCACATCGGCTGGGCGCCGCTGTTCTGGGGACTCTGGGCGGTGGCCGGGCTCTGGTGGCTGCTCGGACGGCTTCGGCCGGCGGGCGAGCCGCGGGCGGTGCTCGACGCGCTGGCGAACATGGTGCACAACTGCGCGATGCTGGTGATCGCCACCGAGGTGGTGCTGGTCTACGCCACGGCCGGCTGGTACAAGGTGCAGGGCTCGCGCTGGCAGGACGGCACGGCGCTGTACTACCCGCTGCACCTGGACTACTTCACCCCCTGGCCGGCGCTGTCCGGACTGGTCGGCTCGGCGCTCCTCCCGGTCTTCCTGATCTCGTACGCCACGGTGGCGCTGCAGGTCGCCTTCCCGTTCACGCTGATGAACCGGCGGGTCAAGAACGTGCTGCTGGCGGTGATGATGGCCGAGCACCTGGGGATCGCGGTGGTGCTCGGGCTGCCGGTGTTCTCGCTCGCGATGGTCGCGGCCGACTCGGTGTTCCTGCCGACCGGCGCACTGCTCTGGGCGGCGCAGCGGCTCGGGCGGCTCCGGCGGCGGCTGGTGGCAGCACCCTAGGATGTCGGTATGTCCTGGTTCGCCGCTCTTCGTGACACCGCGCGGACCGGACTCACCCTGGACCGGGCGCTCACCGACCCCAAGCGGGCGCTGCGCGGGGCGGTCGCCGTGGCAGCGGTGCTGTTCCCGATCCTGGCGGTCAGCGGGGTCCGGCTGGCCACCTCCGCCGCGATGGGGGCGTTCATCGCCGGTGCGGCCACCTTCCAGCGCAGCTTCCGGCCCCGCGCCAGCCTCGCCGTCGCGGCCGGGGTCGGGCTCGGCATCAGCTCCTTCCTCGGCTACCTGGCGGTCGGGGTGTACGGGCTGTTCCCGGTGCTGCTCGCGGTGTGGGCCTTCGGCGCCGGACTCGCCTGGGCGACCGGACCGACCGCCGGGGTCGTCGCCACCAACACCGTCTCGGTGATGCTGATCGTCGTGCAGCTGCCGGTCAGCGTGGCCACCGCGCTCAGCCACGGTCTGGTCGCCGCGTTCGGAGGCGTCGTCCAGGCCGCCGTCATCACCCTCTGGCCCATCGGGAGTTGGACCGCCCAACGGGACGCCCTCGCCGACACCTACGCCGAACTCGCCGACTACGCACGCCGGTTGCGGCAGGACCCGACCGCGCACGTGGACCCGGAACCGTTCATGACCGCCCGGCACGCCTCCGCCGTCACCCCCTGGCAGGACCGCCACCGGCCGCCCGAACTGCGCGGCCTGCGCGGCATCGCCGAACGCATCCGCCCCACCCTAGCCGCGCTCGCCGACCCCAAGGTGGGAGCCCCCGAGGAGGGGCCGGAACGCGACCGGGCCCGCGAGGTGCTGGCGGCCGCCGCCGAGGTCATGGACGCCCTCGCCCGGGCGATCCGCACCGCCGACCCCGTCCGGCTCCCCCGCTCGGCACCCGCACTCACCCTGGGCCGGCCCGACGAGGACCCACGGCTGCAGGGAGCCGCCCGGCGCTCGGCCCGGCGGCTCGGCGGGTTGCTGCGCAAGGCGGCGGACGCACTGGACCGGGGCGACGCCGACACCATCACCACGCCCGTGGTCGGGGCAGGCGGGGCGCTGCACAGGCCGTCGATCGCCCGGATACTGCCGGTCGCGCTGCGGACCGTACGGCGGCAGCTGCACCCGCGTTCGGCGATCTTCCAGCACGCCGTCCGGCTCGCCGGGGTGGTCACCGTCGCCTATCTGCTGGCCCGGCCGTTCGGGTTCCACCACGGGTACTGGGCGCCGATGACCGCCGCGATGGTGATGCGGCCGGACTTCGCCCAGACCTACAGCCGGGGCGTCGCCCGGCTCGTCGGGACGGTCGTCGGGGTCGCCGTCTCCACCCTGGTCGTGCAGCTGGCCCACCCCGGCGAGTGGGTGCTGGCCGTGCTGGCGGTGCTGTGCATCGGCGGGGCCTACCTCGCGTTCCGGACCGGATACGCGCTGACGACCGTCGGGATCTCGGCGTACGTGGTGTTCCTGCTCGGGCTGCAGGAGGGGAACCCGCTGGAGACGGCCTTTGAACGGGTGGGGATGACGCTGCTCGGCGGGTCGCTGGCGCTGCTCACGTACGCGCTGTTCCCCACCTGGCAGACCGCCCGGCTCGGGGAGCGGCTCGCCGAGTGGCTGGCGGCGGCGGGACGGTACGCGGCGGCGGTCGTCGCCTGTTACGAGCAGCCGGCGACACCGCGGGGGCGGGTCGTCCGGTCGGCGCTGCTGGACTCGCGGGAGGCGCGCTCCGAACTCATCCAGGCCATGGAACGGGCCGACGCCGAGCCGGGGCGGCACGAGTCCGGGCTGGCCGGGGTCACCCGGCGCCAGATCGACCGGGCCCGGGCGGCGGTCGGGCACCTCGGACGGGCGGCCCTGCTGCTGGAGGCGCACCTGCCGGGCGCGGACGCGGAGCCCGTGCCGGGGGCGGCGGAGTACGCGGAGGAGCTCCAGCTGGCCACGGCGCTGGCGGCGGGGGCGTTGCTGACGGGGCAGCCGGTGGAGTTCGGGGCGGTGCGGGCCGCTCAGGAGCGGTTGGAGGCGGGGCTGCCGGTGGGGGTGCAGGGGGACGTGGTGCGGGCGGGGACCCGGTTGGTGGGGGTGGCGCTTCGGGATCTGGAGCGGGCGCTTCGGGGGAGTTCCGAGCGGTAGGGGGTTGTTGTCGGGGACGGGGGTGGGGGTGCGCGGGGCTTGGCCCGCGTGCCCACGAGGGTGGGGTGGGGTGCTCCGGGGCGGGTGGGAGAGTGGGGGGATGGATGACGAGGTGGTGCGGGCGTGGCGGGTTGTCGAGCAGGAGCCTGGGGTGGTGCTGCTGGACGGGTTCCATCCGCTGAAGCATGCGCTGCGGTTCGGGGGTGCGGTTCGGCGGGTTCTGACGGGCGACCGGGGAGCGCTGTTGGCGTTGGCGGGGGAGTTGGCGCCGGATGTCGTGGGGGTGTTGGACGGGCTGGCGGTGGAGGTGTCGGAGGAGCGGTTGCGGGGGTTGGCGCCTCGGCTGCACCCGACGGGGGTGATCGCGTTGGCGGAGCGGCCGTCGGTGGAGGCGAACCGGGAGGTGCTGGGGCGGCGGCCCCGGCGGGCTCCGGTGGTGGTGCTGGAGAATCCGCGGAACCTGGGGAACGTGGGGGCGGTGATCCGGTTGGCGGCCGGGTTCGGGGCCACCGGGGTGGTGACCACGGGGGATCTGGATCCGTGGCATCCGACGGTGCTGCGGGGCAGCGCGGGGCTGCACTTCGCCACGGCCGTGGAGCGGGTGGCGCTGTCGGAGCTGCCGGCCGGGCCGCTGTACGTGCTGGATCCGGAGGGGGCGGACATCCGGGACCTGCCGTTCCCGGACGATGCGCTGCTCGCCTTCGGGACGGAGCGGCACGGGGTGTCGGCGGAGCTGAGGGCGCGGGCCGACCAGTTGGTCGCGGTGCCGATGCAGCCGGGGGTGTCCAGCTTCAATCTGGCGACGAGTGTGGCGATGGGGCTCTTCCACTGGATGTCGGGGAAGCGGTGAGCCGCGGGTAGGGGCGGCCGTACGGGCGATCAGTGCGGGTTGGCGGGCGAGTACTCGGGGTCGGTCCAGGTGAGCGGGGTGGCGTCGGCGAGTTCGCGGACGCCGGTGACGGCCAGTTCGACCATTCGCTCGGCGCCCGGGGCGGCCTGTCGGGCCTCCTCGGACCAGTCGGTGCGGGCCTCTCCGGTGATCAGCAGGGCGCCGCCGGTCTCCCAGTCGGGCAGCAGCAGGCCGGCCCGTGGGTCCAGTTCGAGGTTCCCGAGGGTCATGAACATCGCGTTGCCGCGGTACTCGGGCCAGCGCACGGTGTCGGGCGCGACGGCCTGCAGGAAGCCGGGGAAGCCGCCGCGGTGGGAGGCGTCCACCCGGCCGTCCGGCCCGGCGGTCGCGATGAAGAAGGTGTCCGAGGTGTTCACCGCGAGCCGCTGCGCGGTGGACAGGGCCGGGCCCTCGGAGACCGTGCGGGGCGAGCCGGCGCCCGGGCGGTCCAGCGGGGTGCGGCGCTGGATGTACTTCGGGCAGTTGGACACCACCTCCTCGGCGTGGACCGTCAGTCCGCCCCGGCCGTCCGGGGCCGAGCGGCCGTTGAGCCGCATCCTGCGGCGGCCGGCCGGGTCCAGTGCGATGGTGCCGATCTGCGCCGGGCGGGCCAGGGCCTCGGCCAGCGGGTCGGCCCCGGCCGGTCGGGCGGCGACCGTCATGGTGCGCTCGTCCGCGGCCTGGAGGAAGCCGGCCGGGCCGGACAGCTGGGTGGCCCAGATCCGGCCGTCCGGGTCGGCGGCGCCGACCACCAGCATGCGGCGCTCGGTCAGGAAGCGGGCGGCCACCGCCGGGACGGTGCTGCGGATCGACCGGCCGGCGTGGTCGGCCCGGTCGGTCACGCCGGCGCGGGCCTGGGCGGTCCGCTCACCGGAGTGGTAGGGCGTGCCGGTGGTCGTCATGGTGTGCTCCGCTTAGAAGAAACCGCAGGTCGGGGCGCCGGTGGTGGGGGCCTCGGCGGGGGTCTCGTCCACGCCGGCGCGGGTGTAGATCTCCAGTCGGATGCCGTCCGGGTCGCTGAAGAAGATGCCGCCGGAGGCGGAGCCCTCGCCGTGCGGGACCACGCCGTCGTAGGCGAACTCGGCGCCCAGCCCGCGCAGCAGGTTCTCGGTGGCGCGGACCTCGTCGAGGCTCTCCACCTCGAAGGAGAGGTGGTGCAGGCCCGGGGTTCCGGTGGAGAAGGCGCCGGTGCTCTGCTGCCAGAGCGTGATCACCAGGCGGCCGTCCCGGCCGAGCATGGCGTAGCGGCGTTCGGGGTCGGTGCCCTCGTGGGTGAGCTGGAGGCCGAGGACGGCGCGGTAGAAGTCGATCGAGCGGTTCAGATCGGTGACGTTCAGGCCCACGTGGCCGGTCTGCAGGGTGCGGAGCAGGGTGGTGCTGGACATGCCTGGTCACTCCCGGGGCTGGGGCTTCCGGCGAGGCTGCTGCCTAACCGGTATTGATGAGATTAAGGGTTAGATGATGGAGCGTCAACCGGTGTGGTGGCTTGAAGTGGTCAGGTCTGGAAATGCGGGAGCCCCGCCGGACCTGATGGTCCGGCGGGGCTCGGGGCGGTGAACGTCAGGCCCACTCCCAGCGGATGCCGATGTGGCCCGGCTGCTGGTCCGGGGCCAGGACGTGGGCGCTCGCCGAGGCGCCGATCCACAGCTGTTCGCGGCGGTGGTCGACGTCGGCTCCCGGTTCGCGGTCGTAGCGCTCGCAGTGCGCCGGGACGGCCGCCGGGTCGAAGTGCACCTGGAGCACGTACTCGCGCACCGGAGTGGCGAAGCGGCGGCTGTACTCCATGGTCGGGCCGCCCGGCGGGATCTCCACCTCGTACTCGAAGACCGTGCTGTCGCCGAGCCCGAGGGGGCGGTCCAGCATCAGCTCGGCGACGGTCAGCCCGGTGTCCGCGCGGCGGCGGACCCTGCCCAGCCGGCCGTGCCGGACCGAGGTGATCTCGGGGCAGCCGGTGGCCTCCTCGTCGGCCTTGTGCACGACCATGCAGCGGCCGACGCCGCCGACCGTGGCGCGCACCACCTGGCGCATCCGCAGCAGGTTGCCGCGCCGCTCGGCGTCCACGTAGTACGAGTCGTGGATGCTGAGCCGCTCCAGTTCGCCGGCCGGCGGGGCGTCCAGCTCGGCGAAGATCGCGGCGATCTCCTGCTCACCCGGCCAGACGTCCTCCAGTCCGAGGTGGAGGGTGTTGGCGGCGGCGGCCCAGCGGCCGCGCGGGCGCGGCGGGCCGAGCAGCGAGGAGAGCGCACTGTGCGGCAGGCCGAGCAGTTCCTCCAGCAGGTGGACGGCGCGCAGGGAGCTGGCCCGCTCGGGCTGGCTGCGGCCGCGGCGCCAGTAACTAAGTGTCGTGACGCTGACCCTGACGCCACGTTGGGCGAGCGCCGCGCGGATCCGGTCCAGGCTGAGGCCACTGGCCTCGATGGCCAGGTGCAGGGCGTCCGCGAAGCCGCCGGCCGGCGCGGGGCGACCGGCGGACGGCGCGGGGGCCGGGTTGGGGGACGGCGCGGGCACGGGTGGATCGGGTCGCTCCGTACGCGATCCGACCAGCCGCAGCCGCGCGGCGTCCTGAGGCTGCTGTGCGGCCATGCGGTGACCCTCCCCACCAGGTGAGTTCGGTTGCACCGGGCCGACGCCGGGGTGCGCCGCCAGCGGCTTCACCGAGCTTTGGGGAACCCTATGCACGGTCGAGAGGCTACGTCATCAGTCGTGCGTATGACAGTGGTCACGGCAGGTGGACCGGAGGGTTATCGATCTTGAAACAGTCCGGAAACACGCCCGGAACGCGGCCCGGGGAGGCGGGGAACCGGGCGGAAACGGACACCGCCGGGACGGGCCCTGTGGGCGCCGCCCCGGCGGGGGTCGGGTCGGGTGGTGCTACCGGCCGGTGATCACTTGACGTTCAGGGCGGCGTCGTCGATCACGAAGCTGGTCTGGTTGGAGCCGTCCTCGGTGCCGGTGAACGTGAGGGTCACGGTTTTGCCGGCGAAGGAGGACAGGTCCAGGGTCTGCTGCACGTAGCCGGCGGCCGCGTCCGCGTTGGACCAGGTCTTCAGCGTGGTGCTGCCGGCCTTGAGGGTCAGCGTGTCGTAGGCGGTGCTGCCGGTCTCCGCGGTGTCGATGTGCAGCGCGAAGGTGAGGGTGGCGGAGGCGCAGCCGGCCGGGACCGAGACGGTCTGCGACAGGGTGTCGGTGTGGGCGGAGCCGTAGCCGTCCAGCCAGGCCTTCCAGCTGCCCGAGTGGGCCGGCTCCGAGGAGCTGTTGTCGACGACGCCCGAGGAGGTGTTCCACGGGGCGGCGGTGCCGGTCTCGAAGCCGCCGTTGCCGATCAGCTGGGCGGCGGTGCAGCCGCCGGTGGGCGGCGGGGTGGTGCCCCCGGTGGTGCCGCCGAGCAGGGCGGTGGTCAGGGCGTCGGCGACCGGGCTGCCCCAGCCGGTGACCTGGTCGTAGCCGGTCTTGGTGGAGAAGTCCTGGTTGGCGCCGGTGGTCACGTCGTGGAAGGCGCTGCCGTAGCTGCTGCTGTTCGCGACCGCGTACAGCCGCGGGCTCGCCTCGCCGAGGGCGGGCTGCCCGGCGGCCTTGGCCTTCTGGTTGAACTGGGCGGCGTAGCCGGCCCACAGCGGGGCGGCCGCGCTGGTGCCGCCGTAGACGGCCCAGGCGCCGCCGCTGTAGATCGCGAAGCCGCTCTGCGGGTCGGCGTTGGAGGCGACGTCCGGAACGGTGCGCATGGTGCCGCCGATGCCGGTGCCGGTCTGCCAGCTCGGCTTGGCGAACACGGTGGAGACGCCGCCGCCGGCGGTGCTCCAGGCGCTCTCCGAGGAGTAGGTGTTGGTGCCGCTGACCTTCAGGTTGGTGCCGCCGACACCGGTCTGGTGCGGGCTGGAGGCCGGGAAGTCGACCGAGGTGACGCCCGAGCCGCTGGCGGAGCGGGTGCAGTCGCGCGAGCCGTCGTCGCCGGAGGCGGAGAAGACCGAGATGCCCTGGGCGGCGGCCTGCTTGAAGGCGTTGTCGACGGCGGTCATCGAGGAGGCGGTGGTGTCCGGCTCGCAGGTGCCCCAGGAGATCGAGATGACCGAGACCTTGTTGTCGGCCACGATCTTGTTGGCCATGTCGATCTCGCCCTGGTCGCTGTTGGGCGCCTCGTAGAGCAGCTGGGTGGCCTTGGGGGCCGCGCCGCGGACGATCTCGCTGTCCAGCTCTACCTCGCCCTCGCCCTGGCCGGGCGAGGAGTCGTAGTCGGCGCCGTCCACCGGGACCGTGGAGACGGCCGGGCCGGTCAGGCCGTACTGCGCGTCGTAGGTGGTCAGGTCCGAGGCCTTGTAGCCGTCGAACTCCCAGAGGGCGACCGTGGTGCCGGTGCCGTCGGCGCCGGTCCTGTTCAGGTTGTAGGCCCCCTGGTACTGGGCCGGGGTCATGCCGCTCGGGGTGGCGGTGGCGGCGTTCGGCGCGGCGATCCGGCCCTTGCGCACCGCGTGGTTGTCCAGGCCGCTCACGCCCTCGACCACGGAGGCCAGTTCGGCGGGGATCGAGGCGGCGGCGTCGTTGGCGAAGAACGCGCGGCTGGACTGCCGGTCCAGGTAGGAGCTCTCGTGGGTGGCGAAGGCCTGCGAGATCTGCGCGGCGGTGCCGTGGGCGTTGACCACCTGGCGGTTGGCGCTGACGTCACCGACGGTCAGGCCCTGGGCGGCCAGGTAGGCCTTGACCTGGTCGACGGCCTGCTGGGTGGGCGCGAACCGGTCGCTGAACTGCTGCGGCGTCAGGTACTTGCCGAACTCCGGCGCGCCGGGGGTGGTGACCGCGGTGAGGAAGCGGTCCAGCTCGGCGGCGTTGCGCAGCTTCAGGCTGACGGCCACCGAGATCTGCTGCTCGGCCGGGACGTCACCCTTCTTCTCCGAGTGGGCGACCGCGGGGTTCACGGTGTTCGGCAGGGCGACGCGCGGGGCGGCGTGGGGGGTGGCGGCCTGCGCGCTGGAGACGCCGAGCGAGACGGCGGTGAGCGGCAGGACGGCTATCGCGGCGGCGACGGTGAGGGAACGGTGGCGCAACGGATCCTCCTCCAGTCGGCTGTGGGGAGCCGGCAAGGGGCAAGGCGTTCCGAGGGGTTCGGGAACACTGGCTAGAACATGTCAGAACAGATCCGCGCAGTGGATCATGGTCAGGCAATTCGTTGCTAAAAAACAGTCAACTGTGGAGGCGTGGAAAGCCGGGGATTCCATACAGTGAATGACCGGAATTCCGGCGTCGGTCCATACCGATTCACGGTGCGGGGCGCGGCCGTAGAATCGAACGGAGCCGAGGGAGAGCGATGACTGACGTGATGCCGGACCCGAGGGACCACCGCCCGCTGATCGGCGAGCCGCTGGCGCTCGACCTGCTCAACACGCGGTGGGCCGGGACGCCCGTCAACGACGCGCTCACCGGCGTCGAGCAGTACGGGATCTGGCTCTCCAGCAACGGGCTGAGCGAGCGCTGCACGGCCGACGAAGCGGGGCTGGAGGCGATCCGGCAGGCCCGTGAGGCGATCGAACTGGCTGCTCAGGACGCCCGCGAGCAGGGCGAGTTGGGCGCACCTGCCCGGGACGGGCTGGACGCGGTGCTGGCGCACGGGAGGATCCGGCGGACGGCCGGGCCGGGCGGCGCCGAGGACCGGGTCGAGGCCGACCGGCCGGAGTGGCTGGCGCCCTGGCTGGCGGCGGACGACTTCCTCACGCTGCTCGGGCAGGGTGCTCACCGGGTGAAGCAGTGCGCACACGAGGCGTGCATTCTGCATTTCTTCGACGCCTCGCAGAACGGCCGCCGGCGCTGGTGCCGGATGGCGGTCTGCGGCAACCGGGCCAAGGCCGCCCGGCACTACGTGAAGGCGCGCGGGTGAACCGACGACCGAACGAAGGGTCGGCGGGGGCGGCGCGGCCGGGGACGGACCGGCCGGCCGCGCCGGGGTGGCCGGTCAGGCCTCGGAGGGGGCGCCCAGCCAGGTGGTGAGGGCCTCGCGCAGTTCGCCCTGGCCGGGGTCGACGGCGGCCCAGGCGACGTAGCCGTCCGGGCGGATCAGCAGGACGGTGTCGGCCAGCTTGCCGTGCGGGTCGGCGGGGGCGGCGGTGACCAGGCGGTCGGCCCAGGGGTCGACGGCCGTCAGCTCGTCATTGCTGACCAGGACGAACTTCCCGGCGCGCAGCGCCCCGTAGAGCCGCTCGGGACCGGCCGGGGCGTCCTCGGCGGGCTTGCTGAGGGCGGTCAGCCGCAGGTCCGGAACGCGCTTGCCGACCTGCGGGTGGGCGCCCCTGGGCGCGGGGTAGGAGATCTCGATGCCGGAGACCATCCGGGCGCCGCGCTCGGTGAGCAGGTCGAGGTGGCCGCCGATCGCGGTGAGCGCTCCGCGCAGGGCGCGGGTGGGGGCGGACTCGGCGAGGGCGATCCGGATCAGTGCGCCCGAGGTGCGCAGCACCGTCCTGGCGACCGGGTGCCGCTCGGCCTGGTAGGTGTCGAGCAGCGCGTCGGTGGCCCGGCCGCGGAGGGCGGCGGCGAGCTTCCAGGAGAGGTTGGCGGCGTCCTGGAGGCCGGTGTTCATGCCCTGGCCGCCGGCCGGGGAGTGGCAGTGGGCGGCGTCGCCGGCCAGGAAGACCCGGCCGGAGCGGTAGTTGGGGGCCTGGCGCTCGTCGCTGTGGAAGGTGGAGCTCCACCGCACGTCGTGCAGGCCGAAGTCCTCGCCCTGGGTGGCCTGGACGACCGCGGTGAGCTGCTCGGGGGTGGGGGTGGCGCCGTCCGCGTGCTGCTCGGTGCGGTCCCAGGCGATGACCCGGTACCAGCCGTCGCCGAAGGGGACGACGAAGGAGAAGCCGGCCTTGTTGGCGCCGACGGCGATCGCGTCGGCGGGCTCGCGCTCCAGCCGGACGTCGGCGAGCATCACCGAGTCGACCACGGACTCGCCGGGGAAGGGGATGCCGAGCAGCTCGCGGACGGCGGAGCGGACGCCGTCGGTGCCGACCGCGTAGCGGGCGCGGTGACTCTGCCCGTCGTGGGTCTCCAGGGTGACGCCCTCGGCGTCCTGGCGCAGCCCGGTGACCTCGGCGCCGCGCAGGATCACGGCGCCGGACCGCTCGGCGCGCTCCAGGAGCAGCCGTTCGACGTTGTACTGCGGGGTGATCAGGACGAACGGGAAGCGGCTGGGCAGCGAGCCGAAGTCGATCCCGAGCCGGTTCATCATCCGCAGGCTACCGAGCGGCCGGCCGGTGGCGATGAGCTCGTCGGCGAGGCCTCGGGCGTCCAGCAGTTCCAGGCTGCGGGCGTGCACGGCGAAGGCCCGGGTGAGGTTGGACTCGGTGGAGCGCTTCTCCAGGACGGTGACGCCGACCCCGGCGGCGGCGAGGTCGCCGGCCAGCAGCAGTCCGGTCGGTCCGGCGCCGACGACGATGACGTCGGTTTCGGTGGTCGGCTTCACGGTCATGTATCAGCTCCCGTTGTTCGGAGGTCGGTTGGACGCCGTTCCCGGCGTTCTCCCAGCCTCCATCATCGCTGGCGCCCGCGGAGCTGTGAACCGCCGGTCCCCCGGTGGTCGGTGACCACCGGGGGACCGGGTGCGCGGGTACGGCGGTTCAGCCGGGCCGCTCAGCTGTGCCGGCTCAGCTGTGCCGGCGGATCTCCACCGTGCGGAACCGGTTGGCGACGAAGGCGCCGTCGCAGTAGGCCGAGTTGGCGGCCGGGTTGGCTCCGGTGCCGTGCAGGTCCGAGAAGGCGGCGGTCTGGTTGGGGTAGACGCCGCCGGTGAGGTTGAGCGAGAGGGAGACGCCGGAGTCCAGTGCGGCCTCCACCAGCAGGGCCTCCACCTCGGGCGAGGTGGTGTAGCCGGAGGCCGTCATGGCGCCCTTCTCGCGGACCGTGGTGCGCAGCAACTCCACGGCGGCGGGGGTGGATTCGACGGCGACGGCGAAGGAGACCGGGCCGAAGCACTCGGTCCGGAACACCGCGCGGTCGTCCGGCTTGTCGGCGTTGAGTTTGATCAGCGCCGGGGTGCGGACGGTCGCACCGGGGAAGTCGGGCGAGACCACCGCGCGCGGGGCGAGGGCGAGTTCGCCGTACTCGCCGCCGGCCGCGGCGGCCGAGCGCTGCAGCACGCCCGGGTTGACCACGGCGCCGAGGATGGCGGCGGCGCGGGCGTCGTCGGAGAGCAGGCCCTCGATGGCGGCGGCGAGGTCGGTGACGACCTGGTCGTAGGACTTGTCGCCCTGGTCGGTGCTGATGCCGCCGCGCGGGATCAGCACGTTCTGGGGGGTGGTGCACATCTGGCCGCTGTAGAGCGAGAGCGCGAAGGCGAGGTTGCCCAGCATGCCCTTGTAGTCGTCGGTGGAGTCGATGACGACCGCGTTGACGCCGGCCTTCTCGGTGTAGACCTGGGCCTGCTTGGCGTGCTCCTCCAGCCAGTCGCCGAAGGCGGTCGAGCCGGTGTAGTCGATCATCTTGATCTCGGGGCGGACCGCGAGGGTCGCGGCGACGGTGCCGCCCTCGTGCTCGGCGGCCAGGCAGACCAGGTTGGCGTCGAAGCCGGCCTCGGTGAGCACCTCGCGGGCAATGGACACGGTCAGCGCGAGCGGCAGCACGGCCCGCGGGTGCGGCTTGACCAGCACCGGGTTGCCGGTGGCCAGCGAGGCGAACAGGCCGGGGTAGCCGTTCCAGGTGGGGAAGGTGTTGCAGCCGATCAGCAGCGCGAGGCCGCGCGGGACGACGGTGAACTCCTTGGTCATCACCAGCGGCTCGCGCTTGCCCTGGGGCTTGGTCCAGCCGGCCCGCTCGGGCAGCCGGGTCTGCTCGGCGTACGCGTAGGCGACCGCCTCCAGCCCGCGGTCCTGGGCGTGCGGCCCGCCGGCCTGGAAGGCCATGCCGTAGGCCTGGCCGGTGGTGTGCATCACGGCCTGGGCGAACTCGTGGGAGCGGGCGTTGATCCGGTGCAGGATCTCCAGGCAGACGGCGGCGCGCTCCAGCGGGGAGGCGGCGGCCCATCCGGGCTGGGCGGCGCGCAGCGCGGCGATCAGCGCGTCCGGGTCGGCGTGCGGGTAGGTGATGCCCAGCTCGATGCCGTACGGGGAGGCCTCGCCGCCGACCTGGTCGCCGTCGGTGGGGTGGCCGTCGAGGGCGAAGGGCTTGCCGAGCAGGGCGTCGAAGGCGGCCTTGCCGTCGGCCGGGCCGCTCTCGCCGTAGGCCTTCGGGAACTCGGGGTACGGGGACCAGTAGTCGCGCTTCGCGGCGGCGGAGAGTGCGGCGTCCAGGGTGGCCTGGTGGCGCTCGACCAGCTCGCTGACGAGGGGGTGGGTGACCGCTGCGGACATCTGTGCGCTCCTCAGGGGGGAGGACGGGACACGTCACAGAGTAACCGAACGATCGGTCGGCTCAAGGGGGTGCAGGGGATGGATTCCGGCGGGGATCCCGGGACCGGGGAACGCGAAGGGGCGCGTCCGGTCCGGACGCGCCCCTCGTCTGATGCGACGGGCCGGTCTACGGCACGCCCAGCTCGAAGATCACGTACCCGGCGTACCAGCCCGAGGCGATCGCGCCGGTGCCCAGCACGGCCGCCAGCACCGGCCAGCTGAGCTTTCGCATTCCCACCGCGAGCGCGATGAACAGCGGGAACGCCGGCAGCAGGTAGCGCGAGACGTTGCCGAAGATGCCCAGGCTGCCGAGCACCGAGACGATCGTGGCCAGCGTGTAGGCGGTCAGCACCAGCGGCGGGCGCAGCCGGACCAGCAGCACGATCAGCACCGGCAGGCTGAACACGATCAGGGTGGCCAGCAGGTCCGGCACCGGGAAGGCGAAGGGGTAGTCGCTGCGGCCCAGCAGCACCCCGCGGATCGCCTGCCAGGTGCCCTGGCCCCAGTCGAAGTAGTGCAGCCAGGCGTCGTGCTGGATGCGGAAGTAGCCGCCCCACTCGCCGGTCCTCCAGCCCACCCAGGCCACGTAGCCGAGCAGGCCCAGCGGGGCCAGCAGCATCGCGGCCAGCGGGCGCAGCACCCCGCTCTCCCGCCGGTACAGCTCGACCAGGGCGGCCAGGCCCACGGCGCCGATCAGCGCCGCCGCGGTGGGCCGGTTGAGCCCGGCGACCAGGGTGACCGCCCCGGCCGCGACCCACTGCTTCGTCATCGTGAAGTAGCAGGCCCAGGCGGCCAGCGCGACGAACAGCGAGTCCGAGTAGACCGCCCACTCGGCGCCGGAGCCCGGGGCGATCGCCCAGATGCCGGCGGCGATCACGCCGGCCCGGGGGCCGGCCAGCCTGTCCACCACGGCGTAGATCCCGGCGGCGGCGAACAGCGAGGCCAGCACGGAGACCAGCATCCCGGCGCCGTACAGGCCGAGACCGGTGACGTCCGAGGTCAGCCGCATCAGGCCCGGGTAGAGCGGGAAGAAGGCGGCCGAGTTCTGCTCGATGGTGAAGCCGGGCTGGCCGCCCGGTATCGGGATCAGCGCCGGGTGGTAGCCGAACTGGGCGACCTGCTGGTACCACCAGCCGTCCCAGCTGGCCAGCACGTCCCAGGCGTGGGCGCCGCCGCCGAACCGGGGCGGCTTCTTGGCGTAGTCGCCGGCGAAGGAGAGCAGCTTCATGAACACCGCGAAGCCGATCAGCTTGAGCACGGCGTAGCACCACACGGCCGGGCCGAAGCGGATCACCAGGGCCCGCGTGCGCTCCTGCCAGGGGTGCGGGACGTCCGCCGGCTCCTCGCTGCGCTGGTCGGGCACGTCGGAGGAGACTGCCGGTATTGCGTTCATCAGCTGTGGACCCCAGCCTGCTGGACGTGGACGATCGTCCGCAGATTCTAGGGCCTGCCCTTTTCGGGAGGTGTGGACCAACCGGACCCGATCGAGTGGCCCGTGGGCCGTCCGGGGATACTCGGAGGATGGCCGATCACACCACGCGCACCGCCTACACCGTCGAGTCACTGCTCGCGGTGACCGTCGACGTGTTCAACGAGCGGGGTTATGACGGCACCTCGATGGAGGACCTCTCCCGGGCGGCCGGGATCTCCAAGTCCTCGATCTACCACCACGTCCGCGGCAAGGAGGAGCTGCTGCGGCTGGCCGTGGGTCGGGCGCTGGACGGGCTGTTCGCGATCCTGGCCGAGCCGGCCGCGGTGCGGGGCCCGGCGGTGGAGCGGCTGGAGCACGTGGTGCGGCGCACCGCGGAGGTGCTGCTGGCCGAGCTGCCGTACGTGACGCTGCTGCTGCGGGTGCGCGGCAACACGGCCACCGAGCTGTGGGCGCTGGAGCGGCGCCGGGACTTCGACCACCAGGTGGCGGAGCTGGTGCGGGCGGCCGTCGCGGACGGCGCGCTGCGCGGGGACGTGGAGCCGCGGCTGGCCACCCGGCTGTTGTTCGGGATGATCAACTCGATCGTGGAGTGGTACCGCCCGGGGCTGAAGGCGGCGGACGGGGTCGCGGACGCCGTGGTGCACCTGGCCTTCGACGGGCTGCGGGCGCGCGGCTGACCGCGCGGCTGACGCTGACGCCCCACTAGTCCGGGGGCACCTGGTCGGTCTCCTCGAACACCAGCATGGTTCGTGTGCCGAGTACCTGCGGGATGGACTGGATGCGGTTGAGCACCAGCTCCCGCAGGGCATGGTTGTCGGCGGTGTGCACCAGCAGCAGGACGTCGAAGTCCCCGCCGACCAGGGCGATGTGGGCGACCCCGGGCAGCTCCAGCAGCTGCTCGCGCACGGTGCGCCAGGAGTTCTGCACGATCTTCAGGGTGATGTACGCGGACGCGCCCTGGCCTGCCCGTTCGTGGTCCACGCGGGCGGTGAAGCCGCGGATGATGCCGTCCTCGACCATCCTGGAGATCCGGGCGTACGCGTTGGCCCGGGACACGTGCACCCGCTCGGCCACCGAGCGGATGGAGGCGCGACCGTCCTGCTGCAGCAGCCGCAGGATCGACCGGTCGACCCGGTCGAGTCTGGACATCTGTTCAGCCGACATGACCCCCCACCCTCACCGATTGGACGCACTGCCACCAGTCGACCGCCGCTCAGGCCGAATGTCCACCACCTTGTCACGCTTCTGGTCAAGATGAACAGACGACCGAACAATCGGTAGGGAGCCCCCGCCACCCATGGAGGTGCCCCGAGATGACCGTTCTCGACCACAGACACCACACGGGCGTGCCCGGCTGGATGCCCGGAGCGACCGCCCCGCGCACCGATCCGGCCCCCCTCCTCCCGGACGTCTCCCCCGTCCGGGTGCTCGGCACCCCCGCGCTGGAGAAGCACGACCCGGCGCTGCTGCGTGAGCTCTACCGGCGACTCGTCGTCGGCCGGCGCTACAACCAGCAGGCGACCACCCTGACCAAGCAGGGCCGCCTCGCCGTCTACCCGGCCTCCACCGGCCAGGAGGCCTGCCAGATCGCCGCCGCGCTGGTGCTCGGCGAGCGCGACTGGCTGTTCCCCAGCTACCGCGACACCCTCGCCGTGGTCTCCCGGGGCGTCGATCCGCTGGAGGCGCTGACCCTGCTGCGCGGCAACGCCCACACCGGCTACGACCCGCGCGCCAGCCGCACCGCCCCGCTCTGCACCCCGCTCGGCACCCAGGCCCCGCACGCCGTCGGACTGGCGCACGCCGCCCGGCTGCGCGGCGAGCCGGTGGTCGCGCTGGCCATGCTCGGCGACGGCGGCACCAGCGAGGGCGACTTCCACGAGGCGCTGAACTTCGCCGCCGTGCTCCGGGCCCCGGTGGTCTTCCTGGTGCAGAACAACGGCTACGCGATCTCCGTCCCGCTCAGCGCCCAGTCCGCCGCGCCCAGCCTGGCCCACAAGGCCGTCGGCTACGGCATGCCGGGCCGACTGGTGGACGGCAACGACGCGCCCGCCCTGCACTCCGTGCTCACCGAGGCCGTCGAGCGTGCCCGGGCCGGCGGGGGCCCGACCCTGGTCGAGGCGCTGACCTACCGGATCGAGGCCCACACCAACGCCGACGACGCCACCCGCTACCGCACCGAGCCCGAGGTGGACGCCTGGCGGGAGCACGACCCGATCCTGCTGATGGACCGCGCGCTGCGCGAACTGCACCTGCTGGACGACGGGCTGGCGCAGGACGCGGCGGACGAGGCGGAGGCGCTGGCGGCCCGGATGCGAGCCGAGTTCCACGCCGACCCGGAGCTCGACCCGATGGCGCTGTTCACCCACGTCTACGCCGAGCCAACCCCCCAACTGCGCGAGCAGGCCGCCCAGTTGTCCGCCGAGCTGGCCGCCGAGGCCGAGGTGCAGCACTGATGTCCACGGCATCCCACCCGTCGCCCACCCCCACCCTCGGCGGAGCCGCCGCGCGGCACACCTCTGCCGCCCGTACCGCCTCGATGGCCCAGGCGCTCAACTCCGCCCTGCGGGACTCCCTGCGCGAGGACCCGACGGTCCACGTGCTCGGCGAGGACGTGGGCGCGCTCGGCGGCGTCTTCCGGATCACCGACGGGCTCACCGCCGAGTTCGGCGCCGACCGCTGCCTGGACACCCCGCTCGCCGAGGCCGGCATCCTCGGCACCGCGATCGGCATGGCGATGTACGGGCTGCGCCCGGTGGTCGAGATGCAGTTCGACGCGTTCGCCTACCCGGCGCTGGAGCAGCTGTTCTCCCACGTCGCCAAGATGCGCAACCGCACGGCGGGCAGGCTCCCGCTGCCGATCACCGTGCGCATCCCCTACGGCGGCGGCATCGGTGGCGTCGAGCACCACAGCGACGCCTCCGAGGCGTACTACACCAGCACCCCCGGCCTGCACGTGGTCACCCCGGGGACGGTCGCCGACGCGTACGGGCTGCTGCGCGCCTCGATCGCCTCCGACGACCCGGTGGTCTTCCTGGAGCCCAAGCGGCTCTACTGGGGGAAGGCCGAGTTCGACCCGGCGGCGCCGGTCGAGCCGATCGGCCGGGCCGTGCTGCGGCGCACCGGCACGTCGGCCGTCCTGATCACCTACGGTCCTTCGCTGCCGGTCTGCCTGGAGGCGGCCGAGGCGGCGCAGGCCGAGGGCTGGGACCTCGCGGTGCTGGACCTGCGCACCCTGGTGCCCTTCGACGACGAGACCGTCACCCGGGTGGTGCGCTCGATCGGCCGGGCCGTGGTGGTGCACGAGGCCAGCGGCTTCGGCGGCACCGGCGCGGAGATCGCCGCCCGGGTCACCGAGCGCTGCTTCCACCACCTGGCGGCGCCCGTGCTGCGGGTCACCGGCTTCGACATCCCCTACCCGCCGCCGATGCTCGAACACCACCACCTGCCCGGGGTGGACCGGATCCTGGACGCGGTAACCCGGCTGCAGTGGGAGGACTGAGGATGATGCCCGTCGTACGGGAGTTCCGGCTGCCCGACCTCGGTGAGGGGCTCACCGGGGCGGAGGTGGTGCGCTGGATGGTCGAGGTCGGCGAGGTGATCGCGGTCGACCAGCCGGTGGTGGAGGTGGAGACGGCCAAGGCCGTGGTGGAGGTGCCCTGCCCGTACGGCGGGGTGGTCACCGCCCGGTACGGCGCGGAGGGCGAGGAGATCGCCGTGGGCGCGCCGTTGGTGACGGTCGCGGTGGCTTCGGCGGGGGGCGGGGCGGCGGACACGGCTGCTTCTTCTCCTGCTTCTTCTGCTTCTTCTGCCGAGGTCGAGCGGCCGTTGGTGGGGTACGGGGTCGCCGAGAGCAGGGGGGCGCGGCGGCGTCGGGTGGGGGCGGCTGCTGCTCCGGCTTCGGCTCCCGCTCCTGTTGCGGTGGCGGCTCCGGTTGCCCCTGCTGAACCGGTTGAGCCCGTTGCTCCTGCGGCTCCGGTCGTGGTGCCGGTGATCTCGCCGCTGGTACGGCGGTTGGCCCGGGAGCAGGGGGTCGACCTGACCGCACTCACCGGCAGCGGGCCGGACGGGCTGATCATGCGGGCGGACGTCGAGCGCGCGGTCGCGGCCAAGGTCGCCGCTCCGGCGCCCGCCGCACCCGTGGCGGTCGCGCAGGACGGGGTCGTCCCGCTGCGCGGGCTGCGCAAGGCGGTGGCGGAGAAGCTCAGCCGCAGCCACCGGGAGATCCCCGCCGCGACCTGCTGGGTGGACGCGGACGCCACCGAACTGATGGCTCTGCGGCGGCAGTTGAACGCCACGCCGGGGCCGAAGGTGAGCGTGCTGGCGCTGCTCGTCCGGATCTGCACGGTCGCGCTGGCGCGCTTCCCCGAGCTCAACTCCAGTGTGACCGAGGACGGTTCCGGCATCGTCCGGCACTCGGCGGTGCACCTGGGCTTCGCCGCGCAGGGCGAACGCGGGCTGGTCGTCCCGGTGGTCCGGGATGCGCAGGCCCGTAGCACCGAGCAACTCGGCGAGGAGCTGGGCCGGTTGACCGAATCAGCGCGCAGCGGCTCGCTCACGCCGGCCGAACTGACCGGCGGCACCTTCACGCTGAACAACTACGGGGTGTTCGGCGTGGACGGATCCACTCCGATCCTCAACCACCCCGAGGCGGCGATGCTCGGGGTCGGCCGGATCGTGGCCAAACCCTGGGTGCACGGCGGGGAGTTGGCGGTGCGCGAGGTGACGCAGCTGTCGTTCACCTTCGACCACCGGGTCTGCGACGGTGGCACGGCGGGAGGGTTCCTGCGGTTCGTTGCGGACTGCGTCGAGCAGCCGGGGATGCTGCTGCGGCAGCTGTGATCCCACCGTACCGGTCGGGGCGGGGTCGCCCTGGGTGTGCTGCTCGGCACTCAGGGCGACCGCCGATCGAGTGAGAGTAGCGCGTTCCCGGGCCGGGTGTCCGCGCTTCGCGCGATTTGTCGGATGAGCTTTTCGGACGTGCCACGCTGCCTAGGCGTCAGCAGAGACAAGCCAGGTGGTGGCGCAGGCCGGCCGGAGGCGAAACGATTCTCTTGGGTACTCGAAACGCAGCGGTGAAGTCCCGCAGAACACTCCTCATCCGTACCGGGCTCGGCTCGGCGGGGGCTGCCGCCGTGCCGGTCCTGCCGCAGGAGCAGGCTTCCGATCCGGTGGCGGCAGTCGAGCCGGAGCCCGTGCGGCCGTCGGTGCCGGTGATTCCGCCGCCGCCCGCCCGGCCGCCGGCCGTTCCCGGGCCCAGCCACCCCGAGACGCCCTCGACCACCGGCACCGCGCCCGCCTTCCAGCCCCTCTTCACCGACGCACCCGGGCTCAACTGGGCCGGATCCGGCGACAGTCGGAGCAGCGCATGGGCGGCGCAGCCGCCCGTCCCGCAGCTCCCGGTCGCGCTGCCCGCCGCCGTTTCGACCGACGAAGGCGCCGAAAGTGCTGAAAGCGCTGAAAGCGCTGAAAGCGTCGAACTCCCGCTCACCGCGCGGGACATCGAGCTGATCCGGGCCAGCCTCGCCGTCGTCGAGCCGGTCGCCGACCGGGCCACCGCGCACTTCTACGCCCTGCTCTTCCTCCGGCACCCCGAGGTCCGCTCGCTCTTCCCCGCCGCCATGGACGTCCAGCGCGACCGGCTGTTCCGTACCCTGCTCGCCGCCGCCCGCGGCGCCGAGGACCCGGCGGAGCTGCGCGCCCGGATGAGCGCGCTCGGCCGCGGCCACCGCCGCTACGGCACCCTGACCGGCCACTACGCCCCGGTGGGGGAGTGCCTGGTGCAGGCGCTCGCCCGCTACGCGGGCAGTCGCTGGGGCGACGACACCGAACTGGCCTGGCGCCGCGCCTACCGGTTGATCTCCACCATCATGATCGAGGCCGCCGAGGAGGACGCCCGCACCTCGCCGCCCTGGTGGCAGGGCGAGGTGGTGCGTCACGAGCGCCGCACCCGCGACGTCGCGGTGCTCACCGTCCGCCCGGACCAGGCCTACCCCTTCCGGGCCGGCCAGTACTGCAGCCTGGAGACGCCCTGGTGGCCGCGGGTCTGGCGGCACTACTCCTTCGCCTCCGCGCCCCGCCCGGACGGACTGCTGACCTTCCACGTCAAGGCCGTCCAGGCGGGCTGGGTGAGCAACGCGCTGGTGCACCGGGCCGCCCCCGGGGACGTGCTGCGGCTGGGCCCGGCGGCCGGTGCGATGACCGTCGACCACGCCGCCGGCACCGACCTGCTCTGCCTCGGCGGCGGCACCGGCATCGCGCCGATCCGCGCCCTGGTCGAGGAGGCGGCCGAGCACGGCGGACCGGGCCGCAGCGTTGAGGTGTTCTACGGGGCCCGCCACGCCGCCGAGCTCTACGAGCTGGACGCGCTGCGCGGCCTGGCGGGCCGCCTGCCCTGGCTGACGGTACGGCCGGTGCTGTCCGGCACCGGCCCGGCCGAGGGCACGCTGACCGGTGAACTGCCGGAGGTGGTGGGCCGGTTCGGCCCATGGAGCGGCCGGGAGGCGGTGCTCAGCGGGCCGCCCGCGATGGTCCGGCGCGGGGTCGGGGTGCTGCTGCGGATGGGACTGCCGGCCGAGCGGATCCGGCACGACCTGGTGGGCGAGCGGGCCTCCGGGTGATCAGCCGAGATCGGGTGCGAGGAGCGCGCGGATGCCCTCGATGTTGGCCGCCAGGTACGCCCGCAGCCGGGGTGGGACGACGTTCACCGAGGTCACGCCCTCGCGGGTGAACGGCAGCCGGACCACCTGGTACTCGCCGTTCGGGTCCGTCACCTCGGGCCCGTGCCGTCGGCTGAGGTCCATGGAGGCCAGCCTGCAGACGAAGAAGTGCTGCACCTTGACCCCGTGCGGGTGGAGCGGGGTGCCGTCGTCGGTGGGGGTCCCCCCGGCCGGAGGCTGGGGGAGGGTGTGGCTGATGGTGTCGACGAAGGCGGGCACCACGTCCACGATTTTGCCGCCGAGTTCCTCGTCCACCTCGCGGTGCAGCGCCTCCACCACCGTGCGGTCGTCCCGCTCGACCCCGCCGCCGGGAGTGATCCAGTACGGGTGCGGCGCCCCGGGCCGGACCCGCCGGATCAGCACGATCGAGGCCGGGCCGTACGGGTCGTCCGGGTCCAGCTCCAGCAGGATCGCCCGCGCGGTCCGTTTGACCACCGGGCGTGGTGGCGGGGTTCGGTTGTCGGGGCCCATGGCGACCTCCGGGGCTGGAGCGTTGTGCGGGAGTCTCCCGCGCCGGGCGGAGGTCGAAACGCCGACCCGGACGGGCGTTCCGAGAAGTCCGCCGTTCGGCTTCCGGACCCGTCGGCCCGCACGAAACCGTCCGAAGCAGGTCCGGCCCCGCCGGTGGAACCCTCGTCCACACACCGGGGCCGGGCAGAGGAGAGGTACTGGCGCCATGCAGCACAGCACAGTCCAGGGACGCCTGGTGATCAACATCGTGGTCTCGCCCGAGCTGTCCTTCGGCATCGTGGCGGACCTGGCGTACGAGCCCACCGATCCGTACGCGGTCCGGTTCGCCTTCAACCTGCCCGGCGACGCCCCCGTCACCTGGGTGTTCGCGCGCGAGCTGCTGCTGGACGGCCTCGGTGCCCCGTCCGGCGAGGGCGACGTGCACATCCACCCGCTCGACGGCGAGCCCTCGGAGGTGCGCATCGCGCTGCACTCCCCCCACGGGGACGCCGTGCTGCACGCCCCGGCAGCGCCGCTGATCGCCTTCCTGGCGCGCACCGACCGGCTGGTGCCGATGGGGCAGGAGCGCATCGGGCGGGAGCTCGACGCCCGGCTCGCGGAAATCCTCGGAGGGTGCGACGCGGGTTGAGCGGCCGGGAACGGCGAAGGGGCCGGTACCCGGTGGACCACCCGGGCACGGGCCCCTTCCGCATCGTCGTGGGCGACGAGCCGTACGACGGGGTCAGTCGTCGTCCAGGGCCAGGTGCAGGCCCCAGGCGACGAGGCTGATGATCAGTGAACCGAACAGCGCCGCACCGAAGTCGACCACGTGGAAGTCCAGCTCCAGCCGGTTGGACGCCCAGGAGGTGAGCAGCAGCATCAGGGCGTTGATCACGAAGGTGATCAGGCCCAGCGTCAGGATGAACAGTGGGAACGAGAACAGCTTCACCACCGGCTTGATCAGCCAGTTGATGAGGCCGAAGACCACGGCCACGCCGAGCACCGTGAGGGCCTTGTGCTGCCAGTCGGCGTTGCCCTGGGCGAGTTGGATGCCGCTGACGATCCAGGCGGCGACCCAGATGGCCGCCGCGTTGATCAGTGTTTTGATGACGAAACCCTTCATGCCGCCCAAGCCTGGCAGGCGCCCCGCCCCGGGGGAAGCTCGCCCCGGACGAGTTGGTGTTGAATGCCCCTGGTCCGCCCGGTGGACGGGACGGACGGGACGGACGGGACGGACGGGGCCCACGTGACGGACACGTCCCGGCGTGACGGACGGGACCTTCGTGACGGACCGGGCGGAGGAGGACGGCAGCGGTGAAGATGTTCCGGCTGGACGAACTGGACGCGGAGCGGGCGGCCAACGACGGCGCGTACCTGCGGTTCCTGCGCGAACCGCGGATGTCCGCCGGGCTGTACGCGCTCTCCCCCGGCGACACCGACACCCAGACCGCGCACGACCAGGACGAGATCTACCAGGTGATCAGCGGCCGGGCCGAGCTGACCGTCGGCACCGAGACCGCGACCGTCGGGCGCGGCAGCGTGGTCTACGTGCCGGCCGGCACCCCGCACCGGTTCCACCACATCACCGAGGAGCTGCGGGTGCTGGTGGTGTTCTCCCCGCCGGAGGACTGAGGGCTCGGGCACGCCTTAGGGTCGCAGCATGAGCACCAGGACCCTGACCGAGGAACTCTGGGCGTCGATCGAGCCGATCTACGCCGAGATCCTCGCCCACCCCTTCCTCGGCGGCCTCACCGACGGAACCCTGCCGCGCGAGGCCTTCCGCCACTTCGTCGTCCAGGACTCCCACTACCTGCGCGACTACGCCCGCGCGCTCGCCGTCTGCGCCGCCAAGGCACCCGGTGAGGAGGACGTCCGGGCCTTCGCCGACGACGCGGTCGGCGCGCTGGCCGCCGAGCAGGGCATGCACGCCGAGTTCCTCACCGCCTTCGGCGGCAGCGCCGAGGAGGCCGCCGCCGAACCGGTGCTGCCGACCACCCGGGCCTACACCAGCTACCTGCTGGCCACCGTCTACGGCGGCTCCTTCGCCGAGGCGCTCGGCGCGGTGCTGCCCTGCTACTGGATCTACGCCCGGGTCGGCGAGGCGCTGCTCGCCCAGGGCTCCCCCGACCCGCTGTACGCCAAGTGGATCGCCACCTACGGCGACGAGGCCTTCCAGTCCGTGGTGCGCCGGGTGCTGGCGCTCACCGACCGGCTCGGCGAGGAGCTCTCGACGGCCGAACGGCGCCGGGTGGTCGAGCACTTCAGGACGACCTCGCGCTACGAGTGGATGTTCTGGGACGCCGCCTGGCGCGGGGAACGCTGGCCGGTCTGACCCCGGCCCCGGCCGTTTCTCAGGGGTCGCCCCGGGGGGTCGGATCGGGGTGATCTCGGGGTTCTCTCCGGGCCGTCGGCCCTCGTTCCGCCGCTTGCGCCACCGTACGATCGACACATCGAAAGCAAGCGGGATGCGGCACCGGACGGCAGCCGACCCCGAGGGGAGAAGAGGAACCGACATGGCTGAGCTCTGGAAGTCGCTGCCCTCCTGGGTGCGCAACATCGTCATCCCGGTGCTGGTCCTGGTGCTGGCCTGGAACGTCATCGCCTTCGTGTTCGGCGTGGTGGGCGCCCTGCTGAGCATCGTGATCAAGCTGCTGGTGGTCGTCGGCATCGCGGCCGCCGTGGTGATCCTGGTGAAGAAGGCCGCCAAGAGCTGACCCCCGCTCCGCGCGCCGCGCGGAGCACCTCCGGAGGCCCGGTACCCCGTCCGCGGGGGCCGGGCCTCGGCCTTCGCGGCGCCTTCGGATGCCAGGCTCCTCGGCTGTTCCCTGGCCGGTTCCCCGGCCGGTTCCTTGGCCGGTTCCGTTCGGGGACCGTCTGGACCTGCGGCGATCGGCTCGCTACGGTGTTGGGCGTCATGTGCAGGCAACACCGCCTGCGACGCGGGAGCTCGGAGCACCGGGCTGAGAGGGCGCTGACCGGGACGTCGACGGACGTACCGACGGCTGCGTCGACCGCAGGAACCTGACCGGGTAATGCCGGCGTAGGGAGTAGAGGTCAGATGACCACGTTCGAAGCACAGCCGCAGTCTGCCCAGAGCGCCCCCAGCAGTGAGCGCACCGGCTACCCGACGCCGGCCTGGCGCAAGGCGTACCGCGACGGGTCCCGCCCGGACCTGCGGGTGCCGTACCGCGAGGTGCAGCTCACCAACGGCAGGACCGTCCCGCTGTACGACACCTCCGGTCCGTACACCGACCCCGCCTACGAGCCCGACGTCCGGCGCGGCCTGCCCGCCCTGCGCGACGCCTGGATCCGCCAGCGCGGCGACGTCGAGGAGTACGACGGCCGCGAGGCGCGCCCCGAGGACGACGGGATCAAGCACACCTCGCCGCGCGGCGGCAACCTGCGCAACCTGGACGCCGTCTTCCCCGGCCGCCCGCGCCGCCCGCTGCGCGGTCGCGGCGGCGCCGCCGTCACCCAACTCGCCTACGCCAAGCGGGGCGTGGTGACGCCGGAGATGGAGTTCGTGGCGCTGCGCGAGGGCCTGGAGCCGGAGTTCGTGCGCGCGGAGGTGGCTCGCGGCCGGGCCGTCATCCCGGTCAACGTGAACCACCCCGAGGTGGAGCCGGCCATCATCGGCACCAACTTCCTGGTGAAGATCAACGCCAACATCGGCAACTCCGCCGTCACCTCCTCGATCGAGGAGGAGGTGGAGAAGATGACCTGGGCCACCCGCTGGGGCGCCGACACCGTCATGGACCTCTCCACCGGCCGCAACATCCACACCACCCGCGAGTGGATCCTGCGCAACTCCCCTGTGCCGATCGGCACCGTGCCGCTCTACCAGGCTCTGGAGAAGGTCGACGGCAAGGCCGAGGAGCTGAGCTGGGAGGTCTACCGGGACACCGTCATCGAGCAGTGCGAGCAGGGCGTCGACTACATGACCGTCCACGCCGGCGTACTGCTGCGGTACGTCCCGCTCACCGCGCGCCGCAAGACCGGCATCGTCTCGCGCGGCGGCTCCATCATGGCCGCCTGGTGCCTGGCGCACCACAGGGAGAACTTCCTCTACACCAACTTCGAGGAACTCTGCGACATCCTGGCCGCCTACGACGTCACCTTCTCGCTCGGTGACGGCCTGCGCCCCGGCTCCATCGCGGACGCCAACGACGAGGCGCAGTTCGCCGAACTGCAGACCCTCGGCGAGCTCGGCCGGATCGCCCGTGAGCGCGATGTCCAGGTGATGATCGAGGGCCCGGGACACGTCCCGATGAACAAGATCAAGGAGAACATGGATCTCCAGAAGGAGATCTGCGACGAGGCGCCGTTCTACACCCTCGGCCCCCTCACCACCGACGTCGCCCCCGGCTACGACCACATTACCTCGGGCATCGGCGCCGCCATGATCGCCTGGTGGGGCACCGCGATGCTCTGCTACGTCACGCCCAAGGAGCACCTGGGCCTGCCCAACCGGGACGACGTCAAGACCGGCGTGATCACCTACAAGATCGCCGCCCACGCCGCCGACCTCGCCAAGGGCCACCCCGGCGCCCAGGCCTGGGACGACGCCCTCTCCGACGCGCGCTTCGAGTTCCGCTGGGAGGACCAGTTCAACCTGGCCCTCGACCCGGAGACCGCCCGGGACTTCCACGACGAGACCCTCCCCGCCGAACCCGCCAAGACGGCCCACTTCTGCTCGATGTGCGGCCCGAAGTTCTGCTCGATGAAGATCAGTCAGAAGATCCGGGACGAGCACGGCGACGGCTCGACGGCCGTCTCCAGCGAGTTCGACGCCGAGGCTCTGGCCGGTATGGCCGAGAAGTCCGCCGAGTTCGCCGCCCAGGGCAACCGGGTCTACCTCCCACTGGCCGACTGACGTCCCTGCCCGTTTGCGAGCCCTCTTCCGGTTGCCGGGAGAGGGCTCGTCGCTTGAACCGGCGCCGATCGGCTTGGCATCTGCATTTTGCAGCTACTGATGCTAGAGTGCAGATATGACAGCGCTCACCATCCGGGATGTCCCGGACGATCAGATCCAGACCCTGAAGGTCCGCGCGGCCCAGGCCGGCAAGTCGCTCCAGGCGTTCATGCAAGACCTGATCGCAAGGGAAGCGTCCAAGCCGACGATGGCGGAGATGATGGAGCGGCTGAACCGGGAGACCACCGCTCGCGTCAGCGCCACCGACATTGTCGCTGCCATCGACGAGGGACGAGCCGGGCGTTGATCGTTATCGACTGTTCCGCTCTGGTCCTGGTCCTCACGGCGCACAGTCCCGACGGAGAACTCATCCGGAGCCGTGTGGCCGAGGCGGGGGACGTCTACGCTCCCACCCTCCTGGACTACGAGATCCAGTCGGCCTTGCTCGGCATGCAGCGTGGCGGCAAGCTGACCGAGAGGGAGGTGGAAAGGGCGGTTGTCGCCTACCGGATGCTTCCCATCGCCAAACGTGAGACGCTGCCGTTCTGGGACAGAGTGAAGAAGCTGCACGCCAACCTCAGCGCCTACGACGCCCAGTACGTCGCCCTGGCGGAAGCCCTCGGCGTACCGCTGATCACCAGCGACGCGAGGATCAAGCGCGGCGGGGCGGCAAAGTGCGACATCGAGGTCTTCGCTTCGGTTCGCCCTTAGTCGGCGCAGCGCGTCCCGGTGGTGCCTTCGTCGGAGGGCCGCTCACCCGCCGGGTCACCGGCGTCCGGTGGCCCGGCGGGGGCGGGCAGCGGGGTTCGTGGGCCGGCCGATCAGCTCCCGGTGCCGCCGGCCGGGCGGGCCCGTGGGGCGGGCACCCGTGGCGTCGGGGCGTCGCCTTCCCCGTCGGGCCGATGGGTGGGCTGGAGTGCGAACCGGGCGCGCAGTGCGTCGGCTTCGGCCAGGGCCCGGGGGGAAGGTGGCCGCGGCGTGTTCCGCCGGCAGGGCGGGGCGTCGGGGGGTACCGGTGCCGGGGGGCGCTCCAGCACGGTGATGGCTCTGCTGTGTTCGACGACCGTCAGCCCGGCCTCCGCCGGAGCGAGGGGGCAGCGGGCGATCACGGCGCCGGCGGGGGTGGCGACGGACAGGTGGGACTGGTCGAGGCGTCGGCGGACTTCCACCGGCGCGTCGACCAGGTGCTCGGGCAGGGCGTAGAAGTTGCCGCGGAAGGGCACCAGGCCCTGGGCGGTGACGGTGCGGCGGGCACGCACGCGGGCCGGGTAGGGCGTGGGCAGCTTCCGGAGTGCCGGGGTGCCGGTGCTTCCCCACCGGGCGTCCAGGCGTGCGGCGCACCGGTCCAGATCGTCCCAGGCGTTACGGAGGCTGGTGTCGTCCGGCAGCCCGCGCCACCACGAGCGGATGGCCTCGTCCAGGGCCCGGCGGGTGGAGGAGCGTTGGTCGGCCGGCAGCCGGCACTCGACGCGCACGCTGTAGTGCTCGGCCACCTGCCGGAACTCCGGCGTCACCCGGTCGGTTCGCGGGGACCACACGGTCGGTGTCCGGCCGAACCGCCAGCATCCGGCGGTGCCACCGAGCCGTCTCAGCACGGTGTCGACGGCTTCGACGAGGTGGGGCAGCTCCTGGTCCTCCGCCAGCGCCACCGCCCAGCGGCCGATGCGGCAGCCCGTGCCCGCGCCGGGGCCCGCGCCGGGGCCGGGGAGCGAGCCCACCAGCAGCCCCGCCCGGTGGCCGTAACCCCAGGACGGCGGCGGATCGGGGAGCCGAAGCCAGTCGAACTCGACGGTCCCTTCGGCCGGCACGGGATCGGACCGCCCGCCCGCGACCACGGCCAGGTCGTGGCACTGTCGGCAGCGCGGCCTGGCCTGGTGCCTGCGCAGCGCCCCGGTGAAGGTCGAGTAGCCGCCCCCGTAACCGAGCTCGACGACCTCGTCGAAGAGGACGGTGGCAGCCAGGTGCGGGTCCTCCGCCAGACGCTGGCGGCAGTACGGCAGGAACTGGAGGAATCCGTCCTGAGGGGGAATTCTGATGCCAGGGGTCCGCTCTCCCCGGAGGTAGGACCTCACGGTTTTCCGATCACGCCCGAGGTGTCGGGAGATTCTGAGTATCGACCATCCTTGGCGATGCAGCATTAGCGCTTCCAGGTATTCCTTCCAGGACAGCAAGAAGCCTCCCAGGGGCCGTTCGACCCGGCGCGAGCCGAGGGATATGCCAAGGGCAAGTCGGAAACATAGCATCGCGCGAAAAGGAGAAACGTTTCTCTTGTCATTGTTTTACTTGGGGATTTTTGGCGAGCAGCACAGCCGGTGAGTATAGGATTACCCGTGCTCCGCCGCTTAGAATCGACCCTTCATGCGAACTCCGCGGGCGGCGGGAAAATATTCACCCCCCCGACCCTTCGGCCTGGGTAATTTTGCAGAGCATCGCCGATATCGAATATGGAAGGACGCCCGTACGTCGTAAAACCGTGCCCGCCGCTTCTCGTTGATGTACCCGTGACTTCACCATGCCTGCCCTACGCCCCGTCGCCTCCGATGCGGGAGCCGATCGCCCCGCTCGGGACATGGCTGTTCGTCCCCGACCGCCGCAACGCCGTGGGCGACGTGTCCACCGGCTACCTGTCGCGCAACGGCGAGCGTGTCGTCCTGTCGCACACCTCGCGTCCGCTGGCCGACCTCGTGCGGAAGATCGGCCAGCTGGAGAGCGACTTCGCGGCGCGGATCGGCGCCCTGCTCTTCCCGGAGGAATCGTGACGCCGCCGGTGCCATCGAGCTGCTCCGTACCGGGCCGGACGGTCCGCCGGGCCGATCCGCAGCCGGACGACCATGTGGGGAGCCTGCCGTGTACGACCGGATGACCGAACTCCTCGGCGCGTACGGGGCCCGCGGCTACGGCGAGGCGAACCACGGGGGTTGGGCCGCTCCCGGGGACCGGGGCCGCGAGGAGCCCTGCTCCGCGGACTGGTACGACGACGGCTCCACCTACGGCCTCGGCGCCGTGCCCGGTGACGTACAGGCGTTCAGCCCCGTCGTCGCGTCGGCCGCCGGCTGGGAGAACGAGACGGCGTTCGTGCCGCCTCCTCGATCCCCGGTCGAGCCGTCCGGGACTCGTGGGACGGGCGGACCGGGCGGACCGGGCGGACCGGGTGGACCGGTCGGCCCGGTGGGCCCGTCGACTTCCCGGCACCGCCGACGCCCTCCCTTTCCCGGCCCTGCCTGGCCCCGCCTGGTCAGCTCCGCCTGGCCCCGTCTGGTCAGCTCCGCCTGCGGTGCGCTGACGGCGCTGGCGGTGACCGCGGCCTGCGCGCTGGGCCTGGTGTTCTCCTACGGGCCCCTCGAGGAACTGGCTTTCTCGCGGGTGCCGCGCGGACTGTCACAGCTGTGGCCGGTGGTCGTCTACGGACCGTGGCTCGCGGGTTGTCTGTCGGTCCTGCGCGCCGTCCAGCACGGGCGTCAGCCGTTCCACTCCTGGGTGGTGGTCGTGCTCTTCTCCGGCCTCGCCGCCGGACTGTGCGTCGCCGACGTCCCCTGGACGCTGTCCGCCGTCGTTGTCTCCGGCCTGCCGCCGCTCACCGGTGTCATCTCGCTCCACCAACTCGTGCGCCAGCTCACCGCGGCCAGGCGGGCGCGCCAGCGGCTGGACCGGCAGACCGGTCACCGGGCGCGCCGGTGAACCTTCCTCGCCGAGCCGGGCGGCGGGTGTCGGTCACCGTGTGCTCCGCCGGTGGTCATTCCGTGTCCTCGCCGGCGTCCTGGGGGTACCAGCGGAGCTCGACGGTGTTGCCGTCCGGGTCCTGGACGTAGAGGGAGGTGCCGGTGCCGCGGGCGCCGTAGCGGGGGCCCGGGCCGTCGAGGACGGTGAAGACGCCGGAGTCGACGACCTCCTGCCAGTCGAGGGGCTCCACGGTGAGGCAGATGTGGTCGACGTTGGACTCGTGCCGAGGGCGGTCGAACAGGTCGATGATCGTGCCGGGGGAGACCCGGACGGACGGGAAGGAGACCTTGCCCGCCCGCCACTCCTCGACCCGGACCGGCTCCAGGCCGAGGAGACCGGTGTAGAAGGCCAGCGACCGCTCGATGTCGGCGACGTTGAGGACCAGGTGGTCGAGGGCGACGACGCGCATGTGATCGGCTCCGGTGGTGTGGGATCGGTGGGGACGGGTTCCACGATCCTCCGAACGGGAGCGATCATCAATCCCGGATCACCGAACGATCATTGAGCTGGATTGAACGATGCCGGTCGCACGACGGCAGGAACGGGGGCGGCATGCTGGAGCGGCTGGAGACCGAGGTCTTCCTCGCACTTGCCGAGGAACTGCACTTCGGCCGGACCGCCGAGCGGCTGGGCCTCACCACCGGTCGGGTCAGCCAGATCGTCAGAAAGCTGGAACGCCGGGTCGGCGCAGCGCTGTTCGACCGCACCAGCCGGTCCGTACGGCTCACCCCGGTCGGGCGGCAGCTGGCCGAGGACCTCGCCCCGGTGGTGGCCGCGATGGAGCAGGCGCTGCGGCGGGCGGTCGACGCCGGCAAGGGGGTGACCGGCGAGCTGCGGGTCGCGTTCCTCGGCGAGTGGACGGCCCCGGTGCTGCTCAGGGCGGTCGCGCTGTTCGGCGAGCGGCACCCGGACTGCCGGGTGGACGTCCGGGAGGCACAGCTCTCCAACTCCCGCTCCAGCCTCGAGGACGGGTCGATCGACGTCCTGGTCGCCTCGTACCCGTTCGACGGCATGGCGCTCGGCCCGGTCCTGCTCGCCGAGCGACGCGCACTGGCCGTCCCGGCCGGGCATCCACTGGCGGCCGAGGCGTCGGTGTCGCTGGAGGTGCTCGCGGACCACCCGGTGGTGCAGTACCCGGCGGTCACCTCGATCGGCTTCAAGCGCGACCGCACCCCCGACCGGACCCCCTCCGGCCGTCCCGTCCCCAAGGGGCCCTCCGGCGCCACCTTCTCCGAGATGCTCAGCCTGGTCGCCATGGGCCGCGGCGTCCTTCCCGTCGGCGAACACTGCCGCCAGTACTACCCCCGGCCCGACCTCGCCTACGTCCCCATCCACGACGCCCCGCTGATCGAGCGCGGGCCGATCTGGCTTCCGTCCAACACCACTGGGCGGGTGCGGGAGTTCATCCGAGCCACGGCGGATGTGGCCGGTGTGGGCGCTGCTGTGCGGTGCTCGGATCGCGGAGCGGGGTGGTAGGGGGCCGGGTCAGGAGATGGCGCGGAGGTGGGGGCCGGCCGGGCGGGTCAGTCGGGTGAGGTGGGTGGCGGTTTCCGGGTCGGCGGGGAGGAGGACGAGGAGCTGTTGGGCGTCGGCGGGGAACTCCAGGGTTTCGCGGTGGAGGCGGAGTTCGGGGCCGGTGGGGTGGTGGAGACGGAGGGGGCCCCGGCGGGGGACGAGTTGGTTGGCGAGGCGGCGGGTGAACTCGGGGCCGGCGACGGGGGCGAGCTCGGTGCTGAGCCATTCGGAGTTCTCGGCGGAGGGGCCGAGCCAGAGGTCGAAGGCCTGTTCGTCGGCGATGTCGTCCCAGTCGGGGAAGAGGGTGCGGGCGCGGGGGTCGGTGAAGACGTAGCGGGTGAGGTTGGGCGCGGGGTGGTCGAGCAGGCCGGCGGCGCCGAGGACGGCGGCGTAGCCGGGGGTGTGGGCGAGGACGTCGCCGAGGCGGTTGGTGACGGCGGCGATGCCGGGTTCGAGGAGGCGGAGGGTCTCGCGGACGGCGGGGCGGACCTCGCGGGAGGGCGGGGTCGGGCGGACGTGGTGGGGGCAGGCGCCGCCGGTGATCTTGGCGAGGTAGCGCAGGTGGGTGCGTTCGGCGGGGTCGAGGCTGAGGGCGTCGGCGAGGGCGTTGACCACGGCGGTGGAGGGGTTGCGGTCGCGGCCCTGTTCCATCCGGGTGAGGTACTCGACGCTGATGCCCGCGCGGATGGCGAGGTCGGAGCGGCGCAGTCCGGGTGAGCGGCGGCGGCCGTGGTCCGGCAGGCCGAAGGTCTCGGGTTGGATGCTGTCGCGCTTGGCGCGGATGAAGTCCCCCAGTGGTGAGCCCATATGACGAGCGTACTGGCGGGGTGGGTGCGGAGGGTGGCCCTGCGGGGGCCAGCCTGGGCACGGTCTGGCAGGCCCCGGCGGGCGGGCCGATGGTGGTGGGCATGGAGAAGAACACGTACAAGCTGGTGGTCCTGGTCGGCAGTGTCCGGGAGGGCCGGTTCGGTCCGGTGGTGTCCTCGTGGGTGGCCGAACAGGCCGCGTCCCACGGCGGGTTCGAGGTCGAGGTGGTCGATCTGGCCGAGGTGGAGCTGCCGTTGGCGCTGCCCGCCGCCCCGCCGAAGTCCGCCGGTGCCGACTACCCGCGCCCGGCCGGGATGGCCGGGCTCACCGAGGCCCTGGAGGGCGCGGACGCCGTCCTGATCGTCACCCCCGAGTACAACCACAGTTACCCGGCCTCGCTGAAGGCCGCGATCGACTGGCACTTCACCCAGTGGACGGCCAAGCCGGTCGCCTTCGTGAGCTACGGCGGCGCGGCCGGCGGCCGGCACGCGGTGCTGCACCTGGAGAACGTGCTGACCGAGCTGCACGCGGTGACCGTCCGGGACGGCCTGTCCTTCCCGAACTACTTCACCGCCTGGACGGACGGCCGCCCGGACGACCCCCGGGCGGCCGGTCACGCCAAGGCCATGCTCGATCAACTGGCCTGGTGGGCGGCCGCATCGAAGAACGCCCGGGCCGCCGCGCCGTACCCGGCCTGAGATAGGGAGGCGGGGAGAAGAGGAGAAGGGAAGGGGAACGCGATGGAGTACGGCAAGCTCGGCGGCACCGACCTGGTGGTCAGCCGGATCGCGCTCGGCTGCATGGGCTTCGGCGGCAGCGGCCGCGGCCACAACCCCTGGGCGCTGGACGAGGAGGCGGCCGCACCGGTGTTCCGGCGGGCCGTGGAGCTCGGCATCACCCTCTGGGACACCGCCAACGTGTACGGCGGCGGCGCCTCGGAGGAGTTGGTCGGCCGTGCGGTGCGGCGCTACACCCGGCGCGAGGACGTGGTGCTGGCGACCAAGGCGGGCCTGCCGATGCACGACGGCCCGGGCGGTTCGGGGCTGTCCCGGCGGGCGGTCCTGGAGCAGGTCGACGGCTCGCTGGCCCGCCTCGGCACCGACCACATCGACCTGTTCCAGCTGCACCGCTTCGATCCGGCGACCCCGGTCGAGGAGACCGTGGCGGCGCTGGCCGAGGTGGTCGCGGCGGGGAAGGTCCGGTACGTCGGCGCCTCCTCGATGTGGGCCTGGCGGTTCGCGGAGCTGCGGCACGCCGCGGCCCGGGACGGCGGCCCCGACTTCGTGTCGATGCAGCACCAGTACAGCCTGGTGCAGCGGGAGGAGGAGCGGGAGATGTTCCCGCTGCTCGCCGACCAGGGGGTGGGCAGCCTGGTGTGGTGCCCGCTCGCCTCGGGCCGGCTGGCCCGACCGTACGGGGAGTCGACGGCGCGCTCGGCGGGGGACCGGGTGGCCGGGCGGTTCTTCGCGGACGTCGACCGGCCGATCGTGGACGCGGTGCAGGCGGTCGCCGGGGCGCGGGGGGTGCCGATGGCGCGGGTCGGGCTGGCCTGGGTGCTGGGCAACCCGGTGGTCACCGCGCCGATCGTCGGAGCCACCCGCCCGGGGCACCTGGACGACGCGGCGGCCGCGCTCGACGTCCACCTGACCGGAGAGGAGCGCGCGGCCCTGGAGGCGCCGTACACGCCCCGGCTGCCCACCGGCTTCTGACGGCCCCCGGGCGGACGTTTCAGCGGACGTCGTCGGGGCCGGTGAAGTCGGGCGGGGTGTAGCCGGGGCCGGTGAAGTCGGGTGTGGTGAAGGCTGCGGGGCGGGGGGTGCGGCCGTCGGCGTCGGTGAGGCCGTCGGGGCCGGGGCTGGTGAAGGCGGGCGGGCTGTAGCCGGGGCCGGTGAAGCCGGGGGCCGGGCGGCCGGGGACGGCCGGCAGGTGGGTGTGGAGGTAGGGCAGCAGGCCGCGCTCGCGCAGGGCGGTGCGCCATTCGGCGCGGGCGGCGGCGAGTTCGGCGGCGAGCTCCGGATCGGTGCCGGCCGGGACGGCGGCGGCACCGTCGCGTATGGCGGTGAGCAGCAGCCCGACGACGCCGACGGCCATCGCGGCGACCCCGGCGGCGAGCGCGACCCAGCCGGCGGTGACCATCGAGCGGCCGAGGAGGAGGCCGGAGTCGACGGCGCGCAGCAGGTAGCCGACCAGCAGCAGGACCAGTCCGGCGGACCAGGCCAGGATGGGGGTGAGCACGGTGAGGACGGGGAACAGCCCGGCGCCGCCGTTGGTGGAGCGCAGCTGGCTGAGCAGGCCGGGGGCGTACGGTTCGACGTCGGCCGGCGGCGGGGGTGTGGCGCGCAGGCTCTCGCGCAGCGCGGTGTAGTGGGCGTACTCGGTGCCGGCCGCGGTGTTGACGGTGTCGGCGTCGCGCAGGGCGAGGACGCGCAGCTGGTCGGCGGTGAGCGCGCCGGGGGCGCGCAGGGCGGTGAGGACGGTGCGGTCGCGCAGGGCTTCCCCGAGGAGGCGCTCGTACTCCGGGCGGTCCTCGGCGTGCAGCGGCGGGGGGTTGGACATGGGGACCCCGTTCATGCGGACCCCGGCCGGCAGCGAGGACGTGGGGCCGCATCGGGGACGCGGGACACCCTCGGGACGCCGGGACGGGCGCGGAGGCGGGCCGCCGGACGGGCGGCCGGGTGTGGTGTGCCTCATGGTAGGGGCGGGTGTGGCCGTGCTGACAGTCGGTTTCCGGAATTTCGCGCCCCGGGCGGCGCGCGTGCGGGGGTCCGAGCGCCGGGAACAACTGTTCCGGCGGTGGAGGATTATTGACTGAACGTCATGCCGTCAGATCGGCAGCCTGGCGACCAGCAGCCGGCCCTCCATGGTGACCCCGCCGTCCATCGCCACCGCCAGGTCGTCCGCGTACACGTACGGCCCCGGGATGTGCGGCGGCTGCCCGTCGTCCGCGTGCACCGCGCCGGTGAGGTAGGGGATCGGGCTGTGCCCGTGCACGATCCGGGAGCCGCCGTAGGTGTCGAGCAGCTCGTGGACGGCCGTCGGGCCGGCGTCGCCGCGGAAGGCGAAGCGCTTGGTGAAGCGGCGGAAGCAGTCCCACCATTCGTCCACGCCGCCGTCGGCGAGCACGCCGTGCACCGCGTCGTTGACGTCGGGGATGGACTCGCCGTACTCCAGGTACGCGGTGGTGTCGGAGTGCAGCAGCAGGTGCCCGTCCTCCAGCCCGATCGCGGGCAGCCGGGACAGCCAGCTGATGTGGTGGGCCTCCAGCCGGTCCAGGTCGTTCTGCTGGCCGCCGTTGAGTCGCCAGGCGGCGAGGAAGGAGGCGGTCCCGGCGGTGGACTGGACGGGCTCGTCACCGTACTTGTGGGCGCCGAGGAAGAGCAGTTCGTGATTGCCCATCAGGGCGCGGCAGTAGCCGCCGGCCGCGGCCGCCTCGGCGGCGAGCTGCATGACGAGGTCGATGACGCCGATGCCGTCCGGTCCGCGGTCGGTGAAGTCGCCGAGGAACCAGATCCGGGCGCGGCCGGCCGACCAGTGGCCGTCGGCGTCGATCAGGCCCTGGTGGTGCAGTTCGGCGCGCAGCTCGTCGAGGTAGCCGTGCACGTCGCCGACCACGTACACCGGCCCGGGCGGCTCGCCGGGGCCGGGGGCCGGGTACGGGTAGGTCGGGGCGGCGGGGTCGGGCAGCGGCGGGCCGAGTTCGATGGTCGGCGGGTCGTCGCGGTCGGCGAGCTGGAGGGCCGGGGAGGGCTGGTCGGGCAGGGTGGGCTCGTAGCCGGGGTGGTCCTGGGGGTCGTAGCCGCCCTCGTACCCGGCCGTCTCGTAGCCGTCCTCGTAGTCGCCCGGGCCCTGGCCCTGGTGCGAGAAGACCGCCGACTGGTCGACCGGCCCGTGGTCGGTGCCGGTCCCCTGGGCGTGCACGGTGTGCCCGTGGCCCTGGCCGTCGACCGGCCAGTGCTGTTCCAGGTAGCGTGCCCCGCCGTAGCCGCTGTAGGTCTCCGCGTCGTACGGCGCGCCCTGGTAGCCCGTGGCGGGCTCGGGTTCGTAGTAGGTGCCGTACGGCAGCACGTCGAGGTCCGGCTGGTGGCGGGGGCCTGAGTGGGGGTGCTCAGGTCCGGGGAAGCGGTCCTCGGGTGTCATTCGCCCATCATAGGAAGACCACTCTCCCGGCGTCGTCACCTGGTGGGTATCCAATCCTCCGGAGCGTCAGCCGGGCGGTGCCGCAAGGTCCGTTTTGTCCCGGCTCGGTAGGGTCTCGGCGTCGTCCCGGCGGTCGACGGCCGGTGTGTGTGAGGTCTACACCTCGCCGGGCGGGCGGGGCGCGCTGACGGTGGTGCGCGGGCTGCGCCGCTGGGAGGAGGCGCGGACGATCAGCTCGGTCGGCATCAGGGTGCCCGGCGGTGGGCCGTTCCCGGCGGTGCGGAAGCGCGGCGGGAAGAGCCGGGCGATGTCCACGCCCGTACCGGAGTCGACGCCCTCGATGGCGTCGATGAGCAGGTTCACCACGGTTGTGCCGATCTTGCGCGGCTTGAGCGACAGCGTGGTGATCGGCGGCTCGGTGGCCGCGTAGACGTCGCTCTCGCTGCAGCAGACCAGCAACAGGTCGTCCGGCACCCGCAGGCCGTAGCGGCGGGCGGCGGCCAGCAGATCGGTGCCGTTGGGGTCGAACAGGCCGTACACGGCGTCCGGCCGGTCGGGGCGGGCGAGCAGCCGGTCGGCGGCGACCGCGCCGGCCGCCGGGTCGTGCGCCGGGTAGGCCTCGTACACCGGTTCCTGACCGACCTTGGTGCACCAGCCCAGGTAGGCCTCCGTGGAGAGCCGGGTGTAGGTGTCGGTGCTGGTGCCGGTGAGCAGGCCGATCCGGCGGGCGCCGGCCTCGGAGAGGTGGTCGAGGATGCCGAGCACGGCGGCCTCGTGGTCGTTGTCGACCCAGGCGGTGACCGGGCAGTTGCCGGGCTTGCCGTCGCTGACCACCGGCACGCCGGACCGGTACAGCTCGCTGACCAGCGGGTCCTGGTCGGGCGGGTCGATCACCACGGTGCCGTCGAGGGCGATGTTGCCCCAGACGTCGTGGCGGGAGGAGGCGGGCAGCACCACCAGCGCGTAGCCGCGGCCCAGGGCGGCGCTGGTGGCGGCCCGGGCCATCTCGGCGAAGTACGCGAACTCGGTGAAGGTGAAGGGCTCTTCGCCGTAGGTCGTGACGGTCAGCCCGATCAGGCCGGACCGTCCGGTGCGCAGGGTGCGGGCTGCCGCGGAGGGGCGGTAGCCGAGGCGCTCGGCGACCTCGCGCACCCGGCTGCGGGTCTCGTCGGGCAGGCGGCCCTTTCCGTTCAGCGCATCGGAGACGGTGGTGATCGACACTCCGGCGGCTGCTGCCACATCCCGGATGCCGGCCCGCTCCAGACGCCGTGAGGTGGTGGGTCGCCGACCGCTCTGGTTGGCTGCTGCTGTCATGGCGGACCGATCGTATGGCTCCTGACAAGGGTCTGTGACCGGCGCATCGGGAGCCTTCGGAGATACGTTTCTCCACGAGTGAGCCGGGGTGCGCCCCTTCGATCCCCTCCTGAAACCAGGCGTATTACCTCTGACATGTGCCAAAGGAACCGGGCAGAATGGCTGATCTGCGCCTGTAACCCGTCCGGGCATCTCACTCCTACGGGTGAGGGCGGTCGGTATCGTGCAAGGCACCCGACCGGGGTGGTCCGGGCGCGTCCCGGGATCCACGGGGCGAAGCCGGGTCCCGGGGTGCGGCGGCGATCCCGACCGCGCCGGGGCGGGCGGACCGGCAGAGAACACGAAGGAGTACGACCGTGAGCAGTGGTACCTCAGCGCCGGGCCCGCGCCTGCGCCCGAGCCTGGACGGCATCCCCACCTACAAGCCCGGCAAGCCGGCCGGCGCCGACGCCTACAAGCTGTCCTCGAACGAGAACCCGAACAACCCCCTGCCCGGCGTCCTGGAGGCGGCGGTCGCGGCGGCCGGCTCGTTCAACCGCTACCCCGACATGGGCGTCAGCGAGCTCACCGCCGTCCTGGCCGAGCGCTTCGGCGTGCCCACCGAGCACATCGCCCTCGGCACCGGCTCCGTCGGCGTCGCCCAGTCGCTGGTGCTCGCCACGGCCGGCCCCGGCGAGGAGGTGATCTTCGCCTGGCGCTCCTTCGAGGCCTACCCGATCATCACCCAGATCGCCGGTGCCACGCCCGTCCCGGTCCCGCTCAAGGCCAACGGCGACCACGACCTGGACGCGATGCTCGCCGCCGTCACCCCGAACACCCGGCTGATCTTCGTCTGCAACCCCAACAACCCCACCGGCAACGTGGTCCACCGCGCCGAGCTGGAGCGCTTCCTCGACGCCGTCCCCGGCGACGTCCTGGTGGTCGTCGACGAGGCCTACATCGAGTTCATCCGCGACCCCGAGGTGCCCAACGGCATCGACCTCTACCGCGACCGCCCGAACGTCTGCGTGCTGCGCACCTTCTCCAAGGCGTACGGCCTGGCCGGGCTGCGGGTCGGCTTCGCGATCGCCCACGAGCCGGTGGCGGGCGCCCTGCGCAAGACCGCCGTGCCGTTCGGCGTCAGCCAGCTCGCCCAGGACGCCGCCGTCGCCTCGCTGCGCTCGGAGGAGGCGCTGCTGGTCCGGGTCGAGGCGCTGGTCCAGGAGCGCAACCGGGTCGTCGCCGGGCTGCGCGCCCAGGGCTGGGACATCCCGGACTCGCAGGCCAACTTCGTCTGGCTCGGGCTCGGCGAGCGCTCGGCGGACTTCGCCGCGGCCTGCGCCGCGGCCGGGGTGATCGTCCGGCCGTTCCCGGAGGGCGTGCGGGTGTCGATCGGCGAGGCCGAGGGCAACACGATCTTCCTGTCGGTGGCGGAGGCCTTCCGCAAGGAGATCGACGGCTGACCGGTCGCCGGCCGCAGTTCTCCGGTTCGCAGGGGCGCACTCCTTCGGGGGTGCGCCCCCGCGGCGTTCCCGGGCTCCCCCTCTGTTCGTAGATGTGCGTTCTCTGAGGAAGCCCTGCCGGATGGCTGGGGATCGCTGGGAGGCCGCTGGGAGTTCTGCCAACGACAGCCCACGGCCCGGCCAAGCCGCCCGTCCAGGGTGGGCGATCGGGGAGGAATGCCCGGATCCGGCCGGTCAGTCTTCTCCCAGCCGCCGCCCAGGGCAGCGCAAGAGCGCCCGGCGAAGCTGTCCGCCATGAAGGTGCTCCCACGGCGGCGAGGTGCCGTCCTCGTCAACTCCGCGCTCGGCGTGGCACTCCTGGGCGGTGCCGCCCTCGTGTACGCCACCGTCAACGGCAGTGGTGGCACGGCGGCCGCCAAGCCGGCCGCCCGTACCGCGACCGTCGCCAAGGGGACGGTCCTGGCCACCGTGTCCGGAACCGGCACCCTGGTCTCGCCGACCGACGCCGCCCAGGACTTCACCACCGGCGGGCGGCTCACCGCCGTCAAGGTGGCGGTCGGGGACGCGGTCAAGAAGGGGCAGGTCCTGGCGACCGTCGACACCACGGTGGCCCAGCAGCAGGTGGACGCCGCCCAGGCGGCCCTCACCACGGCGAACGCCAACCTCACCAAGGCGCAGGCCGGCGTCACCACGACCACCACCGAGCCGCTGCCCGGGGCCACCACAGCCCCGCAGGGCGGCAGCGGCGGCGGTCGCGGGGCGGGCGGGAGCAGTACGCCCGCCCCGCAGACCACCACCGTCACCACCACCAAGGTCGACGACGCGGCCGTCGCCCAGGCCCAGCAGCAGGTCGCCACCGCGCAGACCGCCCTCTCCAACGCCCAGGCCGCGCTGGCCGGTACGACGCTCACCGCCTCGGTGGACGGCACGGTCGCCGCGATCTCGGCGAAGGTCGGCGACACCGTGGGGGCCACCTCCTCCGGCACGTCCACGTCCGCCAAGTCCACCGGCGCGAGCGCGGCTTCGAGCTCGCCCAGCGGCTTCATCGTGCTGACCAACCCGACCGGGATGCAGGTCACCGCCAACTTCTCCGAGCTGGACTCGCTCAAACTGAAGAAGGGCGAGGCGGCGACCGTCACCCTGAACGCCCAGTCCGACACCAAGCTCAACGCGACCGTCCTGTCGGTCAGTTCGCTGCCGTCGAGCAGCGGCAGCGGCGCGGCCGGCTCCTCCGCCGTCCAGTACGCCGCCACCCTGCAGCTCACCGGGGACACCAGCACCCTGCGCACCGGCCTCAGCGCGACCGTCCAGGTGGTCACCGGCGAGGCGGACAACGCGCTCTCGCTGCCGACCTCGGCGCTGTCCGGCACCGGCTCCTCGCGGACCGCGACGGTGGTGCACGAGGGCGGCGCCACCGAACGGGTCGACGTCGGCGTGGGTGTCGAGGGCGACACCACCGTGCAGGTGGTCTCCGGGCTCAAGGAGGGAGACAAGGTCGAACTCCCCACCACCAGCGGCAACAACGGCTTCCCGAACGGCTCCTTCCCCGGCTTCGGCGGCGGGGCCGGCGGCCGGGGCGGCAACGGCGGCGCGGTGGGCATCCCGGGCGGTGCCGGCGGTGCCGGCGGTGGCGGCGGCGGCCGGGGCGGTAAGGGCTGAGCATGCAGCACGTCATCGACAACCGCGTCCCCGCGAACCCCGTACCGGTGATCCGGATCCGCCGGCTCACCAAGTCGTACGGGCACGGCGACGCCACCGTGCACGCACTGCGCGGCCCGTCCCTGCCCGGGACGGACGAGCCGGCCGGCGTCGACCTGGACATCGAGCAGGGCGACTACGTTGCCGTGATGGGCAGTTCGGGCTCCGGCAAGTCCACCCTGATGAACATCCTGGGCTGCCTCGACGTCCCCACCTCCGGCCGCTACCTGCTGGACGGCACCGACGTCGGCCACCTGGACGAGCAGCAGCTCGCCCTCGTCCGCAACCGCAAGATCGGCTTCGTCTTCCAGTCCTTCAACCTCGTCCCGCGCACCACCGCCCTCGCCCAGGTCGAGCTGCCGCTCGCCTACGCGGGCGTCCGGTCCGCCGAGCGCCGGCGGCGGGCGATGGCCGCGCTGTCGCTGGTCGGTCTCGGCGAACGCGCCGGGCACAAGCCCAACCAGCTCTCCGGCGGCCAGCAGCAGCGCGTCGCGGTGGCCCGGGCGCTGGTCACGGCGCCCGCCATGCTGCTCGCGGACGAGCCGACGGGGAACCTGGACAGCCGCTCCACCGAGGAGGTGCTGGGCCTGATCGACGGGCTCAACGCCACCGGCCGCACCGTCGTGCTGATCACCCACGAGGACGAGGTCGCCCGGCACGCCAAGCGGGTGCTGCGGCTGGTCGACGGGCAGATCGTGAGTGATGTCCGGCAGGCGCCGGTGGACGGGCCTGCGCCCGTGCTCGCCGGGCTGGGGGTCCCGGCATGATCCTCTGGCAGACGCTCCGCTTCGCGGTGGGTGGGCTCGCCGCCAACAAGGTGCGCTCGGCGCTCACCATGCTGGGGGTGCTGATCGGTGTGGCCTCGGTGATCCTGCTGCTTGCCGTGGGCAACGGCTCCTCGCAGGCGGTGAAGGACTCGATCACCTCGCTCGGCACCAACTCGCTCACGGTCAGCGCCGGTTCGGCGGCCGGTGGCTCGCGGTCGGTGTCCTCGGTGAAGAAGCTGACCGTCGCCGACGCCAAGGCGTTGGCGAGCGACTCGGACCCCGCCGGCTCGTCGGCGATCAAGTCCGTGGCGCCGGTGGTGACCACCAGCGCGACGGCGCTGTACGGGAACGTCTCGTACACCCCGGGCTCGGTGGTGGGGACGTACCCCGCGTACTTCGAGACCTCCAACCAGAAGGTCGCGCACGGCGAGTACTTCACCAACGACGACGTGCTCGGTTCGCGCAAGGTCGCGGTGCTCGGCGCCACGACGGCCAAGCAGCTGTTCGACACCGAGGACCCGGTCGGGAAGAAGATTGTGCTCGGTGGCACGCCGTTCACGGTGGTGGGCGTGCTGCAGGCCAAGGGCGGCAGCGGGTTCACCGATCCGGACGACGTGGTGATCGCACCGCTGCCCACCGTGCAGAACGCCTTCACGGGCTTCGGGGCGGTCAACCAGATCCTGGTGCAGGCCTCCTCCGCCGACACCACGACCGCGGCGCAGTCCGAGATCACCCGGGTCCTGCTCGGCACCCATGCGATCGCAGACCCGAGCAAGGCGGACTTCCGGATCACCAACCAGGCCTCGCTGCTCACGGCGAGGGAGAGCACGACGAAGACCTTCACCGTGCTGCTGGGCGCGGTCGCCGCGATCTCGCTGCTGGTCGGCGGGATCGGGATCACCAACATCATGCTGGTCACGGTCACGGAGCGGACGCGGGAGATCGGCATCCGCAAGGCGCTCGGCGCTCCCCGGGCCGTCATCCTCGGGCAGTTCCTGACCGAGTCCACGCTGCTGTCCGTGATCGGCGCCGGGCTCGGCGTGGCCGCCGGGATCGTCGGCTCGCACTTCAGCATCGTCGGCATCAAACCGGTGGTGATCCCCGCATCGGTGCTCGGTGCGTTCGGCATCGCCGTCGCGATCGGGCTGTTCTTCGGCAGCTACCCCGCCAACCGGGCCGCCTCCCTGCGGCCGATCGACGCCCTCCGGCACGAGTAGGAGCACTTCTTCGATGGAACACGACGAACAGGTCGCGCTGCTCTCGACCCCGCCGGACGCGCGCGACGTGAGCGCGGAACTGGCCGCGCCGCCGAGGCGGAAGCTGCCCTGGCTGTCGCTGGTGCTCGCGGGCGGCGTGATCGCCACGGGGGCGTTCGCGGGCGGGGTCTGGTACCAGCAGGGGCAGGGGACTTCGAGCGGCAAGTCCTCCTCGCCCCGGGCCGCTTCGGCCGGCGCACCGGCGACGGGTGGCGGCTACGGGCAGGGCGCCGGTGGGCGCCGAGGTGGTCAGGGTCAAGGCCAGGGGCAGGGCCAGGGCCAGGGTGGTTTCACCCGTGGCACGGTCAAGGCCGTCGACGGCTCGACCGTGTACCTCACGGACGCCAACGGCAACACCGTCAAGGTGACGACGGGGGATTCGACCAAGGTCCAGCTCAACAAGGAGGGCAAGGTCGCCGACCTCCAGCCCGGCCAGAGCGTGACCGTCGTCGGCACGCCCGACGCGAACGGCGGGTACAACGCCAGCCAGCTCGTCGAAGGCTCCGCAGGCGGTGGATTCGGCGGCGGTGGCGGCGGGTTCGGCGGCGGTTCACCCCGGAAGCCGTCCGGCGGCTGAGCCGGAACCGTCCGACGCCCTGCGGGCCCTCGCCTTCCCAGGCGAGGGCCCGCCCGCGTTCAGTCGCCAGCTCGGGGCCCTCGTCGACGCCTCCGAGCAGCCCAACATCTCAATTCGAGTCGTCCTGTTCGACGCCGACACGATCCCGCTCCCCAACGAGAACTTCACATACTTCGAGGGGCCGGTTCAGGAGCTTGACACGGTCCAGGCGGACTCAGGGGTCGGCAATCTGATCTTCGATGCGCCGGCCAACACGGCCAGATTTCGGTCACTGATCACTCGGATCGGCTTGGCTGCTCTGTCCGAACAGGAATCTCGAGAGTATATCCGATCCATCAAGAAGAACATGGAAAGCAAATATGCGTAACTCTACCTGGCAGAAGTCAAGTTACTCCGGTTCGAACGCTGACTGTGTCGAGGTGCGTGCCGTCGACGGGGCGATCGAACTCCGCGAGTCCGACGAGGGCGACATCGTCGTCCGCACCACGACCCCCAAGTTCGCCAAGTTCCTCCAGGGTGCCAAGGCCGGCGAGTTCGACCACCTGATCGCCAACGCCTAGCGAACCGTTCCGGCGGCCTCTTGCTCCCCGCAAGAGGCCGCCGACGTACGTCTCCTTCGAGCCCGGAGGTTCGAACCCCACTGTTCGCCCGTTCGAGTGGCCGAAGCGGGTCGCCGCCCCGTGGGTGATCGCCATGAGGAGAGCATGTCTCCGACTGTTCGTCACCATCCTTTCTCGGGAAGGCGGTACATCCATGTCCACGTACGTGCCCTCGGACAACCCGTTCGCGCTCAGCGCCGAAGACCTCGCAAGGATCGACGCGATCCGCGAGGCGCTGTTGGATCCGTCGCCGCGCCGGATCGGCCGCCTCGACCAGTGGGGTGTGGCCGACGAGTACGAGATCTACGCGGAGATCGCCGAGTACCGGGAGGTCCGGATCGGCATGGCGGACGGGACGCTGATCGACGCGGCGTTGAGCGTCCCGCGCAACCTCGCGCCCGGCCAGACCTGCCCCACGGTCGTCCTGCCCGCCCCGCTGATCGGGATCGGCCGGAACGCCTACCTCGGCATGCTGCCGCGCTGGTCGCGCGGCGGCTACGCCGTCCTGGCCTACAGCCAGCGCGGCCTGGCCGACTCCGACGGCGAGATCCACGTCGCCGGGCCGCAGGACGTGGCCGACGCCAGCGAGGTCATCGACTGGCTGGCCGGGCACGACGTCGTCGACCGGGACCGGATCGGGTTCTTCGGCTCCTCCTACGGCGCCGGGACGAGCCTGCTGGTGGCCGCGAAGGACCAGCGGGTCAAGGCCGTGGCCGGCACCAGCGCCTGGGGCGACCTGTTCACCTCGCTCCACGAGAACGGCACCCGCCACCTGAAGGCCTTCGAGGCGCTGGTGCAGCTGTTCGGCGAGGAGCGGTGTTCGAAGGAGTTCCGTCGCGTCATCGAGAAGATCCGTGCCAACACCATCGACGACGAGGTCCGGGAGTTCGCCCGGGTGCGGTCGCCCAGGCAGTACCTGGAGGCCTACAACCACGCCCGGACGCCGATCCTGCTGACCACCGCCTGGCACGAGACGATCTTCTCGGTGCCCGCCGTCATCGACCTGTTCTCCGGACTCACCGGCGCCAAGTCGCTGCTCGTCCAGGTCGGCGACCACGGCAACGGCGAGCTGCCCGGCCTGTTCGGCCTCATCTCCAAGCCCACCGAGATGGCCTACCGCTGGATGGACCACCACCTCGGCGGCAGCGCCGGCGACGGAGCGACTCCCCAGTTCGGCATCCGCTCCGAGTACATGCACAACCTGCTGTCCGACCTGTCCCACCCCGACTGGGCGAGCTATGCCCTGCCCCGCAGGCGGTTCCACCTCGCCGGCGCGGCCGCCGGACAGGGCGATGCGCAGATGGCCGACGGCCAGCCCCAGGCGGACTGGTCCCGCTCCATCCGGGCCGCCCGCCAGGACATCGAGGTACTCGTCGCCCCCAAGCTGGTCCAGACCGGCCTGGCCGAGCGCGTGGGCATGCCCCACGTCTACAAGACGGCCGAGGTCGACCGCGAGCTGGCCGCGATCTGGACGACCGCGCCGCTGGAGCAGCCCATGCGCGTCCAGGGCGACCTGGAGGTACGCGTGACCGTCAAGCCGGTGGCGAAGAACGCCACGATCGTGGCCTACCTGCTCGACTGCGACCCGGCCACCGGCAGGGCCGCCATCATCACCAACGCCCCCTACACCCTCACCAACGAGCAGGCCGGCCAGGCCACCACCGTGACCTTCCCCCTCCAGCCCGCCCACTACGTCCTGGCCAAGGGCCGCCAGCTCCAGCTGGTCATCGGCACCCACGACCACTTCTTCGCCGACGCCAACGACGAAGCGTCCACCATCGAGCTCATCTCCCCGAAGGGCACGGAGTCCTACCTGGACATCCCGCTCAGCCCCCTGTCCTGACACCCGGGGCAGGAAAATCCCGGCCCGGCCCGCCCGTGTGCGGGCCGGGCCGGGCCGCAGAGGTGGGTCCAGCCCCACCCCAGGTGTGGGGCTGGACCGGTGTCGGGTCGCTCGCGGCCTCCGTAGATTCGTTCCCACCACGACACGGAGGGCAGAATCATGGCGATCACCGCGGCGGCGAACCTCGGCAACTCCCGTACTCACCAGGCGTTTTCCACGGCGAAGAAGTGCATCACGCTCTTCGGGGCCATCGGCTTGATCACCCTCGCGACCGTCGCCGTGCTGGCCGCCGCCGACCACGGGACCACCCCGTTCATGTGGATCCGAGGGGTCATCTTCCCCGCCCTGGCTCCCGTGCTCCTCCGCCTGGCCGGCCGCGCCACCGAGGGCGACTACAGGGCCTTCGACCGCATCCGGACCCTCTCCACCGTGATGCCGATCGCCGTCATCGCCGTCGACCTCATCCCCGGCATCTGCCCGGCCTGGTACGCAGTGCTCCAGGGCCTCTCCGCCCTCGCGCTCCTCCCGGTCGCCGTCCTCACCCGCACCAAGGCCGTCACCGCCGCTTTCCCGAAGCAGTGACCCGCACGCAGCCGGCCCCTCTTTCCCAGGTGGGTCCTCGCGAGACCGCGAGAACCCACCTGGGAAAGAGGGGCGATTGCCCTTCCCGGGCTCAGACGAGGGCCGCGACCAGCACGGTGAAGGCGGCGATGATGACGGCGACGCGGACGTAGTGGTAGCGGTCCCAGCGGTTCATCTGCTCCTTCCAGTCGGCGGGCCGGTTCTCCGGGGTCCACGTCTTGCCCCGGTTGTTGATCGGGACGAGCAGCAGGACCGACATGACCACGCTGACGATCAGCAGCCCGCCGGCGGTGACGACGAGACCGGCTCCGTGGTGGTGCCATCCGGCGAAGGCCCAGATCGCCGCGAGGACGAGCGAGCCGATGTACCAGAACGGCATCACGGCGCCGAGCATCCGGCCGCCGTGGGCGCGGGCGAGCTGGTCGCTGTCCTCGGGGAGCGCGTTGAAGATCCGGTTCATGACGAAGGCGACGGAGAACTCCACCCCCACCATCACACCGACGACCACGGTGGTGATGACCTCAAGTGCGTTGAGCATGATGACCCTTCCTGACATCTAGCATTGCTAGCTAATGAGGCAACACTAGGTCTGCTGTCGCTCTTTTGTCTAGCGATGCTAGAATCGGATCATGTCGGTACAAGAACGCAAGCAGCGCGAACGGGCGGAGCGCGAACGCCTCATCGTGGCGACGGCCCGCGAACTCGCCGAACAGCAGGGCTGGGACGCGGTCACCACCCGCCGGCTCGCCGAGCGCATCGAGTACAGCCAGCCCGTCCTCTACAGCCACTTCCGCGGCAAGCGCGAGATCATCGGCGCCGTCGCCCTCGAAGGCGCCACCGAGATGGCCGCGGCGATCCGGGCCGCCACCGCCGCCGCGGACAGCCCCCGCGCCCGGGTCACCGCCCTCGCCCGCACCTACCTCGACTTCGCCGCGAGCAACCCGGCGGTCTACGACGCCCTGTTCCGGCTCGACGGCGGCCTCGCCTTCGCGCAGGAGGACACGCCGGAACCTTTGAAGGACGCCTTCGCCGCCCTGCTGGAGAGCCTCGGCGAGGTCGCCGGCGACGGCGTTCACCCGGGAGTCTTCACCGAGACGTTCTGGGCGGCCCTGCACGGACTGGCCACCCTGACCCGGGCCGGACGGCTCCCTCCGGAGTACGCCGAGCAGAGGGTGGAACTGCTGGTGGACCGGCTCGCCGCCGTCTGACGCCCGCCCGGCCATTCGGGTCGTGCCACTGGCAGCGCGGCAGTCCGACGTTCCGTCGCATTCCTTCGTCATTCGGGACGACCGCACGGTGACGGTCGAAACTAGGCGGCCCACCGCAGCTGACCATTGAAGCTGCCCCGGACGGCCGTCGGGTCGTGGGCTACACGGCTCCGGACGGCGCGTCGTTCCGCTGGGACCTCTGACGTCGGTAGACGGTGGTGGATCTTCGCCGGGGGCTACGGGACGTCGACGCCCGCGGCGCGGAGCTTCTGCTCGATCAGTGCGGTGAGCCGGGTCCAGCCGGGGCGTTCGTCCTCGCCGTGGTGGGTGAGGAGTTCGTGGCGGCTGTCGCCGTCCTGGCGGGACTGGAGGCCGCCCAGGGTGGGCAGCAGGGAGGGGTCGGCGATGAAGTGGGCGGCGACCTCCTCGGCGAGTTCCTCGATCCTGGGATCGTCCGGGCTCCACTTCCCGGCGCTCCAGGTGAGCTTGATGACGGCGACGTGTGCCGGGTCCTCCAGGCCGTGCTCGATCTGGGTGAGGTACTCGTCGAAGCCCTCCGGCATCAGCGCCCGGACCAGGACCAGGCCCTCGTGGGCGGTCCTCACGTCGTCCGCGTCGAAGCCGAGCCCGGGCATCCGGTCGAGCAGGGCGCAGGCCCGGGCGGGCAGCAGGACGCGGTCCCCGGTGGCGAGTTGGCGCAGGGTCTCGCGCCGGGCGATCAGCTCGTCGATCTTGGCGGTGAGGTTCTCCTCGACGCCGACGAGTGCGGCGGCGAACTCCTCGGGGCCGGCGTCGAGGATGGGGCCGATCCCGGCGAGCGGCACGCCCGCCCCGGCCAGGGTCCGTACCTGGACCAGCCGCAGCAACTCGGCGCTGCCGTAGCGGCGGTAGCCGGAGCGGTCGCGCGCGGGCTCCTCGACCAGGCCGTTCTTGTGGTAGTGCCGGATGGTCTTCACCGTGACACCGGCGAAGGCGGCAGCCTGGCTGATCGTTACTCCGTCCGTCATGGCGTCAGTTGACCAGCCCGGGACGGAGGGCGGCAACCTCGCGGACGGCGTCGGCGATGGCGCGGAAGTCCTTGCGGACGATGGTGGTGTGCTTGCTCGGGACGGTCGCACTGACCTGGACGTCGGGGTTGCGGGCCAGGATCGGATCGAGGGTGGCGCGCATCGCGGTGAGGCCCTCGTCGGTGCCGCCGAGGCTGGCGCCGGTGGCGACGAGGAAGCGCATCGGGAAGGTGACGAGGTCGAAGACCGGGCCGCTCTCGGCGACGATCTCGTTGAGCTCGATGTTGATCTCGGCGTGCTGGGCGGCGGACATCCGGGCGGCCATGCCGAGCGGGCGGACCAGCGGCATCAGCGGGCCGAACCGCTTGAACAGCGTGCGGATCTGCTCCTTGCCCGCCTCTCGGCCGCCTTCGACGGTGGCGAGGTAGTCCCAGGGGTAGCCGCCGTCGACCATGACGGCGCCGGCCAGGCGGTCGGGGTTGCGGGTGGACCAGTGCAGGGCGAGGGCCGCGCCGTAGGACCAGCCGACGACGATCGGGTTGCGGGCGCCGGTGGCGGCGAGGACGGCGTCGATGTCGCGCAGGCAGGCCTCGAAGGAGTAGTCGGCGGACTTCCGGGACTTGCCGCGGGCCCGCTCGTCGAAGGTGATGTGCCGGTAGCCGTCGCCGAGTTCGGCGATGACCCGGAGCCAGTCCTTTTGGGTGCAGTAGGAGCCGTTGAGGTAGAGCACCGGGCGGCCGTCGCCCCCGGTGTCGGTGACCGCCAGGGCGGTGTCCTCGACCGGCAGCATGCGGGTGCGGGCGGGGCGGGCGGTGTGCTGTCGTGCGTTCGCGTTCGTCTTCATGCCTTCAGCGTGAGCGTTGACCTTGGGTCAAGGTCAACCCCCGGTTGGCCGTGCTGCTTTCTTATGATGGAAAGCTACGGAGGGACCGAGCACGGAGTACGAAGGGGACCGCGATGCCGGGCGGCAGACTCACCCAGCAGGAACGCCAGCAGATCGCGCTGGGACTGGCCGACGGCCTCGCCTACGCGGAGATCGCCAGGCGCCTCGACCGGCCGACCTCGACCGTCACCCGGGAGGTGATGCGCAACGGCGGCCCCACCGCCTACCGCGCCGACCTCGCCCACCGCGCCACCGGGCACCGGGCCCAGCGCCGCCGACAGCCCGCCGCCCAGGAGCCGAACGCCACCCCGCAGCCTTACGGGCGCGACGCCGAGGCGGTGCGCGCCTTCGAGGAGGTGCTCACCACCGTCATGATGCAGTCCGGCATGCCCAGGATGACGGCGCGGGTGCTGGCCTGCCTCTACATCACCGACGACGGCAGCCTCACCGCCGCCGAACTCGTGGAGCGCCTCCAGGTCAGCCCGGCGACCGTCTCGAAGTCGATCGCGTTCCTGGACGGCCAGGGCATGGTGCGCCGGGAGCGCGACGAGCGCCGCCGCGAGCGCTACTTCCTGGACGACGACATCTGGTACCGGTCGATGATGGTCAGCGCCCGGACCACGGCACAACTCGTCGACACCACCCGCCAGGGCGTCGGCGTCCTCGGCGCCGGTACCCCGGCCGGTACCCGGCTGGAGAACACGGCCCGGTTCCTTGACTTCATTTCCGAGACCATCGCGCGTGCCGCCGAGCAGGGGCGCCAGGTGCTCCGCACGAAGCCCGGGAAGCCCTCGGACGCCGACGCCTGAGACGCGTCAGTACCCGATGGCCTCGCGCAGCAGCAGTACGGTGCCCCGCGAGAAGCGGGTCGGCGCGTTGAGGACCAGGACCTGGTTGACGGCGCTGGGCTGCCCGTAGGCGGCCAGGGAGCGGGTGTCCTCCAGGGGGAGGACGTGCTCCTCCAACCGCCGCTGGGCGCAGGCCAGGTCGGGCACCACCTTCTGGGCGCCGACGACCCAGATCGCCTGGCCGGCGCCCCCGGCGTTGCCGGGGAGCTGGCTGCCGCTGGCCGAGGCGATCACCAGCGAGCCGGTCTCGGTGACCGCGGCGACGCTTCCCACGGCGACGTCGGGAGCGGCGAGCAGGCGCCGGATGTCGTCGGCCTCGGTGGTCCGGTCCATCGCCAGCACCCGGGACCTGACGGAGCGGTAGCGGTCGTCGGTGTTGAGGTCCTCGTCGATGCCGGACAGCCGGAGCGTCTCGCTGGCGGCGGTGAACACCGCGGCGCCCACCGGGATCAGCTCCCGGATGCGGACGCGCGCGGCGGCGGCGCCGTCGAGGACCTCGACGGCGAAGCCCCGCGCCGCCAGTGCGGCGGCCGTCCGCGCCAGGCGCTCCGCGTCCGCCGGGGCGGTGAAGGCGGTGCGGTCCTGCGCATCGCGCGGCGCCGAGCCGCCCAGCGGGCTGGTGTCGACGTACCGGACCTCGTAGACCCGCTCGGTGAACCGCCAGCCGTCCGCCGTCCGCCGGTAGCGGTCGTGGTAGATGGCGTAGTTGAGGCCCTCGAGGCCGTCCTTCAGGCGGACGATCTCGTGCATGAGGGCGCGTCCGGTCGCGGTGTCGCCGTCGATCCGGATCGAGCCCGGGTGGGTGTTCTGCACGAAGAAGTCCCACCGGGCCTGGAGCTCCTCGCGCCCTGCGGTGATCTGCTCCCTGCCGACCAGCTCGATCGGGACGTTGGGCATCCGCAGCGCGCCGTCCGGTGTGAACAGGTTCGCGAGCCGGTCGCCGTCGCGCATCATCACCGCGTCGGTGAACTCGGCCTGCAGCGCCTGGATCTCGACGAGATCGGCGATCGCCTGGAAGTCGTTCACGGTTGGTTCCTCCCTGTCGTTCGGTTCCGTCTGCTCCCTACGACAGGACGGTGCGCCGGAATGTGAGGCGCGGGGCGGACGTCACATTCCGGCCCGCTGTCCTGTCGTAGGGAGAGGAGACCGACCGGAGGGGGACCATGGACCAGGACCTGAGCGTGATCACGGGCGAGCGGCGCCAGCTGATCAACGTGGCGTACCGGCTGCTCGGCTCCCTCGCCGATGCCGAGGACGTCGTGCAGGAGACCTACGCCCGCTGGTACGCGATGCCCGCGGAACAGCGGGAGGCCGTCGTCTCGCCCGGCGGCTGGCTGACCACGGTCGCCAGCCGGATCTGCCTCAACCAGCTCGGCTCGGCCCGGGCCCGGCGGGAGCGCTACGTGGGCGAGTGGCTCCCCGAGCCGCTGCCCGAACACCGGGAGGGGCCCGGGGGCGCGGCCGCGGACCCGGCGGACCGGATCACCCTGGACGAGTCGGTCAACATGGCCTTCCTCGTCGTCCTGGAGTCGATGACCCCGGCCGAGCGCGTGGCGTTCATCCTCCACGACGTCTTCCGGTACCCGTTCGCCGAGGTGGCCGCGGTCGTCGGCCGTTCGGCGGCGGCCTGCCGCCAGCTGGCCACCTCGGCCCGCCGCCGGATCCGGGCGGCGCAGGCCCCGGTGCCGCCGACGGGCGTGCAGGCCGGGATCGTCCGGGAGTTCAAGCGGGCCTGGGAGGCGAAGGACGTCAGGTCGCTGATGGACCTCCTCGACCCGGAGGCCACCGTGATCGCCGACGGCGGCGGCCTGGTCGGGGCCCTGCTGGAGCCGCTCACGGGCAGCGAGTGGATCGCCCGGGCGTACGCCGACTCCGCCCGGCTCATCGGCGGCCGGACGCTGCGGGAGTGCACGGTCAGCGGCCTGCCCGGTCTGGTCGTCCAAAAGGACGGCGTCACCGACACCGTGATCGCCTTCCGGATCGCCGGGGAACGGATCACCCACGTCTGGGCGGTGCGCAACCCGGAGAAGCTCCGCCCCTGGCAGGGGTGACGCGGGTCACGTCCGGGGCTGTCACAGGACGCCCGGCCACCTTGTCCAAGAGGACGCAACCGAGAACACCGACGAACACCGACGAACACCGAAGAAGACCGTCGAACACCGAAGAAGTACGAGATCCGAGGAGCACACCATGGAAGCCCGTCTGAACGCCTTCGCCAGCCCGGTCATGGGCAAGGTCTTCAAGCACCTCATCACCGCGAACCAGCAGATCGCGGACTCGACCCTCCCGTACGCGACCCAGGAGCTGGTGCGGCTGCGGGCCAGCCAGATCAACGGCTGCGGCTACTGCGTCGACATGCACTTCAAGGACGCCGTGCACGCGGGCGAGGAGGCGACCCGGCTGAACCTGGTCGCGGCGTGGCGCGAGGCCACCGTCTTCACCGAGGCCGAGCGGGCCGCCCTGGAGCTGGCCGAGCAGGGCAGCCGGCTGGCCGACGGCGGCGGCGTGACGGACGAGGCGTGGGAGAACGCGGCGAAGTACTACGACGAGGAGCAGCTCGCGGCGCTGGTCTGCGTCATCGCGCTGATCAACGCCTTCAACCGCGGCAACGTCATGATCCGCCAGCCCGCCGGCGACTACCGGCCGGGCCAGTTCGCCCAGCACTGACCGTCGGAGCGGTGCGACACGGTGCGGCCGGGGAGCGTGCTCCCCGGCCGTTCGACGTTCCCGCACACCCGTGCGCACACCACCGAGCCCCACCCCTGGGGGCTTGTCGCCCAAAAACCGACCGCTAAGGTGTTAATCCAACATTCATCCATGCCGCATAGCCTCCGGGGGCTAGCCTCATGCTGAACGTCATCGTCCGACCGGGAGGCGAAACCCCCGTGCAAGGCACTGTCACCACACCGGGCGGCTCCACCATGGCCGGGGGCCAGGGCGAGGCTTTCCTCCTCGTCGTGGACGACGAGCCGAACATCCGCGAACTGCTCGCCGCCTCGCTGCGGTTCTCCGGCTTCCGGGTGGCCTCCGCCGCGAGCGGGACCGAGGCCCTGGAACTGATCGCCGCCGAGCGACCGGACCTGGTGGTCCTCGACGTGATGCTGCCCGACCTCGACGGCTTCACCGTCGTCGAGAAGCTGCGCGAGCGCACCAGCCGGGGCCAGATCGCCGGGCCCGCGCACGGACACCCCGGCGACCACCTGCCGGTGCTGTTCCTCACCGCCAAGGACGGCGTCGGCGACAAGGTCCAGGGCCTGGCCGCGGGCGCGGACGACTACGTCACCAAGCCCTTCAGCCTGGAGGAGCTGATCGCCCGGATCCGCGCCATCCTGCGCCGGGCCGGCGGCCCCGCCGAGGACGGCCGACTGGTCGTCGCCGACCTCAGCCTCGACCCGGTCGCGCACGAGGTCACCCGGGCCGGCACCCCCGTGGCGCTCTCCCCGACCGAGTTCAAGCTGCTGCACTACCTGATGGCCAACGTCGGCCGGGTGGTGTCCAAGGCGCAGATCCTCGACCACGTCTGGGCCTACGACTTCGGCGGCGACCTCTCCATCGTCGAGTCCTACATCTCCTACCTGCGCCGCAAGCTCGACTCCGGCCCGGCGCACGGCCCCAAGCTGATCCACACCGTGCGGGGCATCGGCTACGCGCTGCGCCGCCCCCCGCAGGGCTGACCGGCACCGCTCGTGTTCAACCGCTTCACCTCCCGGCTGTCGCTGCGCGCCCGCCTGCTGGTCCTCGCGCTCGCGCTGGTCACCACCGGGCTCGCGGTCAGCGACACGTTCGTGCTCGGCACCGTACGGGCCCAGCTGGTGGAGCAGTTGGACGAGCAGCTCCAGCGCTACGGGCAGCCGCTGTCCCGCAAGGCCCCGGTCCAGGTGGCCGCGCCGGGCGCGGCGAAGCCGGTCGTCTCCGGGCGGCGGATCAGCCTGCCCAGTCAGTACCTGGTGCAGTGGCTGTCCTCGGACGGCAAGGTCCAGGCCGTCCTGCGCCAGCCCGTCTCCGACACCGACCCGGCGCCGCAACTGGCCGGGCTGGACCCGACCCAGACCGCCCCGGACACCCCCTTCGACCTGCCCGACCAGCGCGGCCACCACAGCTGGCGGGTGCTGGTGCTGCCGCTCCAGGCCCCGCGCACCCCGGCCCCCGGGGCAGGCGCGTACGTCTCGCCGGCCTCCAGCCCGACCTACGTCATGGTCGCGGTCTCCCGCGAGGACATCGACGCCACCACCGGCCGGCTGAGCACCTCCTTCCTGGCCATCGGCGGCGGCGTCCTGCTGCTGATCACCGCGCTCGGCTTCTTCGCCGTCCGGGCCGGACTACGGCCACTGCGGCGGATCGAGGCCGGCGCCGAGCGGATCGCCGCCGGCGAACTCTCCCACCGCATGCCGGAGCTCTCCCCGGGCACCGAGGTCGGCCGGCTGTCGGTCGCGCTCAACGGCATGCTCACCCAGATCGAGGCGGCCTTCGCCGCCCGCGCCGAGTCCGAGGCCCGGATGCGGCGCTTCGTCGCCGACGCCTCGCACGAGCTGCGCACCCCGCTGGCCGGCATCCGCGGCTTCGCCGAGCTGTACCGGATGGGCGCGCTGCCCACCGAGACGGACGTCACCCGCACCATGAGCCGGATCGAGAGCGAGGCCGTCCGGATGGGCGCCCTGGTCGAGGACCTGCTGGTCCTCGCCCGGCTCGACGAGGAACGCCCGCTCGACCTCGCCCCGATGGACCTGCGCACCCTCGCCGCCGACGCCCTGCACGACCTCACCGCCCTCGACCCGAGCCGCCCGGTCGCGCTCACCGGCCCGGCGGGCACCGGCGCACCCGGCGCGGCGCCCGTCCTCGGCGACGAGGCCCGGCTGCGGCAGGTGGTCACCAACCTGGTCGGCAACGCCGTCAAGCACACCCCGCCCGGCACCCCCGTCCGGATCGGCGTCGGCGGCGGCGCCGACGGGGTCTGCCTGCTGGAGGTCGCCGACTCCGGGCCCGGCCTCACCGAGGAGCAGGCCCAGCGCGTCTTCGACCGCTTCTACCGGGTCGACGCCTCCCGCAGCCGCGACAACGGCGGCGGCGGCGGACTCGGCCTCGCCATCGCCACCGCCCTCACCCGGGCCCACGGCGGCACCCTCACCCTGGACACCGCCCCGGGCGCCGGCGCCACCTTCCGGGTCGAACTACCGCGCCAGCGCTGACGGATACCGCCCGAAACCCCTCGATCGGGTGAACCGGAAGCCGCTCACCCGCTCGGCCCCCGGTCGTGTGCGACCGTGCTGCCGTTGCTTGTGCGGGATCGCGCGGGCTGACCACACAGAGGTGTCTCGTGAGCGCGCTCGTTGTCGAGGAGACCGTCGTGAACCTGGACCAGCGACTATGGCAGGCATGGAAGTCCATGGATGTACCCGAGGGCTTCCGGGCGGAGATCATCGAGGGGACGATCACGTTGTCACCCACTGGCGGCACCCGCCGCTTCAGCGTGAACAGGCAGGTCCTCGAAGGCCTGTACGGCCATCTGCGAGGGAGCGGTTGGGCGCCGGGGAACGACTGCAACATCGTTCATGGGCTCAAGGTGCTGATCCCGGATGCCTTCGTCGCGCCGAGAGACGTCGAAGAGGTGGATCATCCGGAGGGGTTGGGCCTGCTGGCCTCCGGAATCGCGATGGTGGTCGAGACCGTCTCGCCGGGCTCCGAGGCCCGTAAGCGCGACCATGTTCCGAAGCACCGCGCCTATGCCCGGGCCGGTATCCCGGTCTATGTGATCATCGACGATTCCGACGATGGCGGCGCTGTGACCATCCTCACCGATCCCGACCGTGAACGACGCGCCTACGCCTCCTCGACGCGGATCCCGTACGGCAAGGAGGCCGTGATCCCCGAGGGCCCGGCCAAGGGCTTCGTGATCGGCCCCGAGATCACCGGGGAGCTCCGTGGCTGACCGGACCGTCTCCTTCAAGCGCGACCTGTCCGAGTGGCGGATCGCCCTGGTCGCCTGGCGACTCCTGGTGCTGCAGGCCGCGGACCCGGTGGTGGCGGCCGGGATGCAGGAGCACTCCACCTACCGGGCGCACCCCTGGCGGCGGATCGAGCACACCCTGGGAAGCGGGCGGCGGCTGTTCTACCAGGACGCGGACGCCCTGCGCCGGGAGGTCGAGCGGCTGAACCGGGCGCACAAGCGGATCGGCGGGACGATGCCGGACGGCCGCCCGTACGACGCGCGGGACGCGGCGACCAGGGTGTGGGTGCTGCTGACGCTGTTCGAGTGCGTGGAGGCGATGCGGCGGCTCGGCGGCGAGCCGTACGACAGCGCTCAACTGGAGCTTTCGTACCAGGAGTTCAGGGAGGCGATCACCTCCTTCGAGCTGCCGGAGGAGGAACTCCCGAAGACGGCCGCCGAGTTGCCCGGCTACTTCGCCCGGTACGCCCGGGAGAAGCTGGAGTTCACCGAGTCGGCCCGCTACCTGCTCGACGACATCCTGCGCGAGGCGCCCCGCCCCCGACGGCTCCGGTTCCTCGGGGACGCCGGCTGGCGGGTCGTCCGGGTGGCCGTGGCCCGGGTGATCCGGGAGCTGACGGTGGCGGACCTGCCGCCGGTGGTGCGGGAGCGGTTCGGGCTGGTCCGGACCCGGCGCGGGGCGCTGCTGTCGGCGGTGCTGCACCGGGGTGCCGGGGCCGTCGTCCCCCTCCTCCCGGAGCGGGTGCGCTACCGCTCTCCGGACGAGCGGCAGCGGCCGCCGCGCCGGCTGCGCCCGCACGCGGACGCCCGCGGCTCGCGGGTGGACCGGTTCTTCCGGGAGGTGCTGGACCAGACCGGGGACGGTTTCATCACCGTGCACGACCTGCGGGCGATGGCTCACAACGTGTGCTGGCAGCTGGAGTTGGACGAGGCGGCCGAGGCCCGGGTGTACCGGGCCTTCGACGGCTGGTGGGAGCAGCTGCGCGCGGCGATGGACGCCGACGGGGACGGGAAGGTGAGCCGGGAGGAGTTCACGGCGGCCACCCTGGCGGGCCTCGACCGGGACGGGGCGTACCTGGAGCAGGGCCTGCTGCCCGCGCTGCGGGCGGTGTTCGTGGCGGCCGACACCGACGGCAGCGGCTTCCTGGAGTTCGACGAGTACCGCGCGGTGTTCGGCGGCCCGCGCGTCCACCCGGCCGAGCTGTCGCACGGTTTCCGCCAGTTGGACGCGGACGGGGACGGGCGGATCACGGTGGAGGAGTTCCTGCGCGGCTTCACCGAGTTCTTCACCGCCCGCGCCGACTCCACCTCGGGGGCACAGCTGCTCGGCCGTCCGTAACCACGGGCGCTACCACGCCCCGCTCGCCGAAGCGAGCGGGGCGTGCGGCTGTCAAGCGCCGGTTCGGACAAGAGCGGGGCCCCGTGCGGCGGGGTCGTTCGTTGCCACGCCCCGCGGCCGGTCCGCAAACTGTGCGCACCGTCACGCCCTCCCACCCGCTGTCAATGCCACCCCACCTGCGGTTCCCCCGTAAGGATGGTGGATACTGTGCTTGTGAACGTGTTCACGTTCACAAGCGGACAAGCCCGCATGGTTCGGCGACGGTGCTCGACCCGAGATGGAGTTTGTCCGAAACACCCCTGGGAGCAGGGCCGGCGGAGAGAGGGCGACGTGGAACTGGCAATCGCTCACGAGACGATCGCGCGATGGCAATTCGGCATCACCACCGTGTACCACTTCCTCTTCGTACCGCTCACCATCAGCCTGGCCGCGATCGTGGCCGGGCTGGAGACCGCCTGGGTGCGTACGAACCAGGAGAAGTACTTCCACGCGACCAAGTTCTGGGGAAAGCTCTTCCTCATCAACATCGCGATGGGCGTCGTCACCGGCATCGTGCAGGAGTTCCAGTTCGGCATGAACTGGTCCGACTACTCCCGCTTCGTCGGTGACGTCTTCGGCGCCCCGCTCGCGATGGAGGCGCTGATCGCCTTCTTCTTCGAGTCCACCTTCATCGGCCTGTGGATCTTCGGCTGGGACAAGTTGCCGAAGAAGATCCACTGCGCCTGCATCTGGATGGTCTCGCTGGGCACCGTGCTCTCCTCCTACTTCATCCTGGCCGCCAACTCCTGGATGCAGCACCCGGCCGGCTACGCGATCGACAAGGCCACCGGGAAGGCGCGGCTCACCGACATCACCAAGGTGCTGTTCCAGGACACCACGCTCACCGTGGTCTTCCACACCCTGACCGCCGCCTTCCTCACCGGCGCCGCCTTCATGGTCGGCATCGCCTCCTTCCACCTCTGGAAGGCCAAGCGCCGCCCGGAGGCCGCCGACCCGAAGAGGACCGCCGTGATGCGCACCTCGCTGCGGCTCGGCCTGGTGCTCGCCGTCGTCTTCGGCGCCGGCACCGCGCTCAGCGGCGACACCCTCGGCAAGGTCATGTTCGAGCAGCAGCCGATGAAGATGGCCGCCGCCGAAGCGCTGTGGGACACCCAGTCGCCCGCGCCGTTCTCGGTCTTCGCGGTCGGCGACGTCGGCAAGGGCCACAACTCGGTCGCGCTGGAGGTCCCCGGGGTGCTGTCCTTCCTCGCCCACAGCGACTTCAGCTCGTCCGTTCCCGGCATCAACGACACCGCCGCCGCCGAGGCCGCCGCCCACGGCGGCAACCCCAAGGACTACATCCCGAACGTCTTCGTGACCTACTGGGGCTTCCGGTTCATGATCGGCTTCGGGATGACCTCCTTCGTGGCCGGCCTGATCGGCCTCTGGACCACCCGCAGGAAGTTCCTGCTGCGCCCCGAGTTCCGCACCGGTGACACCGAGGTGCCCCGGCTGATGCTCACCCCGAAGCGGGAGCTGAGCCCGCTGCTCACCAAGTGGAGCTGGCGGATCGGCATCCTGACCATGGGCTTCCCGCTGATCGCCAACAGCTTCGGCTGGATCTTCACCGAGATGGGTCGCCAGCCCTGGGCCGTCTTCGGCCTGATGACCACCGCCGGCGCGGTGTCGCCCAACGTCGGTGTCGGCACCCAGATCGGCGCCCTGGCCACCTTCACCACGCTGTACGCGATCCTCGCCGTCGTCGAGGTCCGGCTGCTGGTCAAGTACGCCAAGGCCGGTCCGGTGGTGACCGAGCAGCCCCCGGCGCAGGACCCGTCGCTGCGCGGCCCGTCCGCGGACGAGGACGCCGACAAGCCGCTCGCCTTCGCTTACTGATCCGCGGAACCGACCCGCAGATAGGAGACCCAGGGTCATGCAACTCCACGACGTCTGGTTCGTGCTGATCGCGGTGCTGTGGATCGGCTACTTCTTCCTGGAGGGCTTCGACTTCGGGATCGGCATCCTCACCAAGCCGCTCGCCCGGAACACCGCCGAACGGCGGGTGCTGATCAACACCATCGGCCCGGTCTGGGACGGCAACGAGGTCTGGCTGCTGACCGCCGGGGGAGCCACCTTCGCCGCCTTCCCGGACTGGTACGCGACCCTCTTCAGCGGCTTCTACATCCCGCTGCTGGCCATCCTGGTCTGCCTGATCGTCCGCGGCGTGGCCTTCGAGTACCGGGCCAAGCGGGACGGCGCCCGCTGGCAGCGCAACTGGGAGGAGGCCATCTTCTGGACCTCCCTCGTCCCCGCCTTCCTGTGGGGCGTGGCCTTCGCCGACATCGTCCGCGGCGTGGACATCGACGCGCAGAAGAACTACGTCGGCGGCCTCGCCGACCTGCTCAACCCGTACGCGCTGCTCGGCGGCCTGGTGACGCTCACCCTGTTCACCTTCCACGGCGCGGTCTTCGCGGCCCTCAAGACCGTCGGCGAGATCCGCGAGCGGGCCCGTGCAGCGGCCCTCCGGGCCGGCCTGGCGGCCGCCGTGCTCGCCCTCGCCTTCCTGCTCTGGACCCAGGCGGACAGCGGCAACGGCCGCAGCCTGGTCGCCCTGACGGTCGCCGTGCTGGCCCTGGCCGGCGCCCTGATGGCCAACCAACTCGGCCGCGAGGGCTGGGCGTTCGTCCTCTCCGGGGCGACCGTCGTGGCCGCGGTCGCGATGCTCTTCCTGGCGCTGTTCCCGAACGTCATGCCGTCCACGCTGAACCCGGCGTGGAGCCTGACCGTCGGCAACGCGGCCTCCTCGCCGTACACGCTGAAGCTGATGACCGTCGTGGCCGCCGTGTTCACCCCGCTGGTGCTGCTCTACCAGGGCTGGACGTACTGGGTGTTCCGCAAGCGGATCGGGGTGCAGCACATCCCCGGCGCCCACCGGCCGGCCGCTCCGGCGGCGCCGGCGACTCCGGCCACGCCGACCGCCTCCGCCGACCGGGCCTGACGCCGTGAAGCCGGTCGACCCCCGACTCCTCGGGTACGCCCGCACCACCCGTGCCTTCCTCGCCGGATCCGTGCTCCTCGGCGGGGCGGGCGCGGCCCTGGTCGTCGCCCAGGCCGGCCTGATCGCCGAGATCGTGGTCCGCGCCTTCCAGCGCGGCGCCGGCCTCGGCGAACTGACCACCCCACTGGCGCTGCTGGCCCTCACCGCCGTCGGCCGCGGGCTGGTCGGCTGGCTCACCGAACTCACCGCGCACCGGTCCGTCGCCCGGGTGAAGTCCACCCTGCGCCGCCGGCTGCTCGACCACGCCACCGCGCTCGGCCCGTCCTACCTGGCGGGCCGGCGCACCGGCGAGCTCACCACCCTCGCCACCCGGGGCATCGACGCCCTGGACGACTACTTCGCCCGCTACCTGCCGCAGCTCGCCCTGGCCGTGGTCGTCCCGGTGATCGTGCTGCTGCGGATCGTCGGCGCCGACCTCACCTCGGCCGCGGTCATCGCCGGGACGCTGCCGCTGATCCCGCTGTTCATGGTGCTGATCGGGATGGCCACCCGGTCCCGGATGGACCGGCAGTGGAACACCCTGGCCCGGCTCTCCCACCACTTCCTCGACGTGGTCGCGGGCCTGCCCACCCTCAAGGTCTTCAACCGGGCCCGCAGCCAGGCCGCCACCGTCGCCCGGATCACCGCCGACTACCGCCGGGCCACCCTGCGCACCCTGCGGATCGCCTTCATCTCCTCCTTCGCGCTGGAGCTGCTCTCCACCCTGTCCGTCGCGCTGGTCGCGGTCACCATCGGCTTCCGACTGGTGGACGGCTCGCTCGACCTGGAGACCGGGCTGCTGATCCTGGTCCTCGCCCCCGAGGTGTACTTCCCGATCCGCCAGGTCGGCGCGCTCTACCACTCCAGCGTCGAGGGGCTCACCGCCGCCGACGAGATCTTCCGGGTACTGGAGACGCCCCTGCCGGCCGCCGGAACGGTGCCGGCCCCCGACCTCACCGGCGCCGTGATCACCGCCGAGGGCCTGACCGTACGGCACCCCGGCCGCGCCCTGCCCGCGCTGGACGGCGCGGCGCTGACCCTGCACCCGGGCTCCAGCACCGCCCTCACCGGCCCCAGCGGCGCCGGCAAGTCCACCCTGCTGGCCGTCCTGCTCGGCCTCACCGCCCCCGAGTCCGGCACCGTCCGGATCACCGCCGCAGACGGGCGCACCCACGACCTGGCCGAGCTGGAACCCGGCAGCTGGCGGCGCCAGATCGCCTGGGTGCCCCAGCACCCGCACCTGTTCGCCGGGACGGTCGCCGACAACCTGCGGCTCTACCGGCCCGGAGCCCCGGACGAGCAGCTGTGGACGGCGCTGCGGGCCGCCCACGCGCTCGACTTCGTCACCGACCTGGACGCCGAGCTGGGGGAGGACGGCGCCGGGCTCTCCGCCGGACAGCGCCAGCGCCTCGCGCTCGCCCGGGCCCTGCTCGCCGACGACCGGCCGCTGGTGCTGCTCGACGAACCCACCGCCAACCTGGACGGCGCCTCCGAGGCCGCCGTCGTGGACGCCGTCCGCACCCTCGCCGAGGACCCGGCGCGCACGGTGCTGGTGGTCGCCCACCGGCCCGCCCTGCTGGCCGTCGCGGACCAGCGGGTCCACCTGGCCGGGCCCGCCGCCGTCGAGGCCCCGGCGAGCGGGCGAGTCACTGCCGTCTCCCCCCTGGCCCACAGCGGGAGGCCGACTCCCGCCCCGGCCGCGCCCGAGGAGCCCGAGGCCGAGCCCGCCGCCCCCCGGATGGCCCTGTCCGTCCTGCTCGGCGCGCTCGCCCTCGGCAGCGCCGTCGCCCTGACGGCCACCTCCGGCTACCTCATCTCCCGGGCCTCCCAGATGCCTCCGGTGCTCTACCTGATGATGGCCGTCACCTCCGTACGGGCCTTCGGTATCGGCCGCAGCGTGTTCCGCTACGCCGAACGGCTGGTCTCCCACGACGCCGTGCTGCGCACCCTCGGCACCCTGCGGGCCGCCGTCCACCGCCGGCTGACCGCGCTCGCCCCGGCCGGACTGCCCGCCTTCCGGCGCGGTGACCTGCTCTCCCGGCTGGTCGCCGACGTCGACGCGATCCAGGACCACCACCTGCGCTGGCGGCTGCCCGCCGCCGTCGCCGCGGTGGTCTCGCTGGTCTCGACGGTCGCGATGGGCGCCTTCCTGCCCGCCGCCGGGCTGGTGCTCGGCCTCGGACTGCTGCTGGCCGGGGTGCTGGTACCCGCGCTGGCCGCCCGCTGGTCGGCCGGCGCCGAGCGCCGCCAGGCCCCCGCCCGCGGGCAGCTGGCCACCTCGGTGGTGGACGCCTTCACCGGCACCGCCGAGCTCACCGTGGCCGGGGCGCTGCCCCGCCGGCTGGCCGCCGTCCGCACCGCCGACGCCGCACTGACCGGGCTCGCCGCCCGCTCGGCCGCCACCACCGCGCTCGGCACCGGCCTGATCGCGCTGCTCACCGGGCTGACGGTGGTGGGCGCGGCGGTCGTCGGCATCCAGGGGGTGCGCGGCGGTTCGCTCGCGCCGGTCTGCCTGGCCGTCGTGGTGCTGACCCCGCTGGCCGCCTTCGAGGCCGTCACCGGGATGCCGCTCGCCGTCCGGGCCCGCCAGCGCAGCCGCGCCGCCCGGGCCCGGCTGGACGAGGTGCTCCGGGCCCCGGAGCCCGTCACGGACACGGCCGAGCCGCTCGCGCTGCCCGAGCAGCCGCTGCCCGTCGCGGTGCGCGGGCTGACCGTACGGCACCCCGGGCAGAGCGAGGACGCGCTGGCCGGCCTCGACCTCGACCTCGCGCCCGGCCGCCGGATCGCCGTGGTCGGCCCCTCCGGCTCCGGCAAGACCACGCTCGCCCAGGCGCTGCTGCGCTTCCTGGAGCCCGGTGCCGGATCGGTCACCTTCGCCGCCGGTCGTCCACAGGCTGTGGACAGCCGCGCGCTCGCGGGCGAGGACGTCCGCCGGGTGATCGGCCTCTGCGCCCAGGACGCCCACGTCTTCGACAGCTCGCTGCGGGAGAACCTGCGGCTCGCCCGACCGGGCGCCGACGAGGACGAGCTGCGCGCCGCGCTCGCCGCCGCCCGGCTGCTGGACTGGACGGACACCCTGCCGCAGGGCCTGGACACCATGGTCGGCGAGCACGGCGCCCGCCTCTCCGGCGGCCAGCGCCAGCGCCTCGCCCTCGCCCGGGCGCTGCTCGCCGACTTCCCCGTCCTGGTCCTGGACGAGCCCGCCGAGCACCTCGACCTGCCCACCGCCGACGCGCTCACCGCCGACCTGCTGGCCGCCACCGCGGGCCGTACCACCGTGCTGATCACCCACCGGCTGGCCGGGCTGGACGACGGCACCGTGGACGAGGTGCTGGTGCTGGACGGCGGACGGGTCGCCGAGCGCGGCCGCTGGTCGGAGCTGGTGGCCGAACCGGACGGCCGGCTGCACGCGATGTGGCGGCGGGAGCGGGAGGCGGACGGCCTGCTGGAAACGGTGGGCGCGTGAGGCTGCGCCGCCCTTCTGCTGAAAACCGTACAAACTAGGCTTTCTGCATGGACCCCATGCCGGACCTCCCCGAGGCCGCCCCCGAGCCGGCACCCCACCGGGTGCCCGAGATCGCCTCGCTCGGGCTGGACACCCTCGTCACCGAGGTCGCGGAACGCCTGCAGTCCGCCGCGGCGGTCACCGACCGGATGCAGCGGCTGCTGGAGGCGGTGGTGTCCATCGGCGCCGGGCTCGACCTGCACGCCACCCTGCACCGGATCGCCACCGGCGCGGCCGAACTCGTCGACGCCCGGTACGCGGCCCTCGGCGTGATCGCCCCCGGCGGGGACGGCCTGGCCGACTTCATCCACGTCGGCATCGACGACGCGACCGCCGCCGAGATCGGCGAACTGCCCGCCGGCCGCGGCATCCTCGGCGCGCTCATCGACCGCCCCGAACCGCTGCGGCTGACCGAACTCGGCGCCGACCCGCGCTCCTCCGGATTCCCGTCGCACCACCCGCAGATGAGGACCTTCCTGGGCGTGCCGATCCGGATCCGTGAGGAGGTCTTCGGCAACCTCTACCTCACCGAGAAGAAGGGCGGCGGCGCCTTCACCCCCGAGGACGAGCAGGTGGTGCACGCGCTCGCCGCGGCCGCCGGTGTGGCCATCGAGAACTCCCGGCTGTACGAGGAGGGGCGCCGCCGCGAACGCTGGATCGCCGGCGCCGCCGCCGTCACCACCGCCCTGCTCGCCGCCGAGCAGGCCGAGGGCGCGCTGACCGTCGCGGCGGAGCAGGTACGGGAGTTGGCGGACGCCGCGCTCGGGATGATCCTGCTGCCCACCGCCCCGGTCGGCGAGGGGGACTGCCAGATGCGGGTCGCCCACGCCTCCGGGGAGGCCGCCGAGTTCGTCCGCGGCGAGCTGCTGCCCAAGGACAGCTTCGCCGCCCGGCTGCTGGAGGGGGACAGCGTCTACCTGGACGACATGTCCGGCGACCCCACCGTGGTGATGCGGCTCGCCCGCAGCTTCGGCCCGTCCATGGCCGTGCCGATGGTCGCCCGCGGGCGGGTGCTCGGCGGCCTCTGCGTCTGGCGCCCGCGCGGCGCGCTGCCGTTCACCGACTCCGAGAAGCAGCTCGCCGGGACCTTCGCCTCGCAGGCCGCCCTCGCCCTGCGGCTCGCCGAGGGCCAGCGCGACCAGCAGCGCCTGGCCGTCTTCCAGGACCGCGACCGGATCGCCCGCGACCTCCACGACCTGGTGATCCAACGGCTGTTCGCCACCGGGATGATGCTGGAGAGCGCGGCCCGCCGGGCCGTCGTCCCCGAGGTGAAGGCCGGCATCGGCAACGCGGTGGACGAACTGGACGCCACCATCCAGGAGGTCCGCACCACCATCTACGCCCTCCAGCACGACAACCACGGCGACGCCCCCGACACCCTGCGCACCCGGGTCCTGCGCGAGGCCAGCCAGGCCGCGGCGGCGCTCGGCTTCAAGCCCTCGGTGAGCTTCGTCGGGCCGGTGGAGAGCCTGGTCGGCGAGAACACCGGGCGCCAACTCCTCGCCGCCCTGAGGGAGATGCTCTCCAACACGGCCCGGCACGCCAGGGCCTCCCGGGTCGGTGTGGAGATCGACGCCACCGTCCACCTGGGCGACACGGGCCGGCCCGTCGGCGGCGACCCGGAGTCCCTGGACCGGGGCGGACGGCCCGGCGTGCTGCTCAGCGTCACCGACGACGGGGTCGGCATCCCGCAGGGCGGCCGGCGCAGCGGACTGCTCAACCTGACCCGGCGGGCGGAGGCGCTCGGCGGGGCCGCCTGGCACGAGAGTGGTCCGTACCGGAAGGGGACCGTGGTGCGCTGGACCGCGCGGCTGTGAGCGGGCCCGGCCGCAGGCGGTCCCGCACCGACGGGTGAAAGCCGAAGGAGGGAGAACGTCCCCCTAGAGCAGCCGGAGGAGCTCCTCCACCACCGCCGCGACGCCGTCGTCCTCGTTGCTCACCGTGTGCTGCGCCACCGACGCCAGCACCTGGGGGTGGGCGTTGGCGACGGCGTACGAGGTGCCCGCCCAGGCCAGCATCTCCAGGTCGTTGGGCATGTCGCCGAAGGCCACCACCTCGCTGCGGTCGATCCCGTGCTCGGCGCACCAACGGGCCAGCGTGCTGGCCTTGGTGACGCCGGGCGCGCTGATCTCCAGCAGCGAGATCGGCGAGGAGCGGGTGATCTCGGCCAGGTGCCCGGCCGCCGTCCTGGCCTCGGTGAGGAAGGTGTCCGGGTCGAGGTCCGGGTGCTTGGCGAGCAGCTTGAACAGGCCGCGCACCGGTCCGCCGTCCGCCAGCAGCCGCTCGGCCGGGCCGACCGCCCGGACCTCCGCGTCGCCCCACATCAGCACCTCGTACTCGGGCTCGCGGGCCCAGCCGTCCGCGTACTCGAAGGCGAACGTGGTGCCGGGCAGCTCGGCCCGCAGCGCCTCCACCACGGCCAGCGAGGTCTCGGCCGGCATCGGGAAGCACTCGATCAGCTCGCCGCCGCGCCGCACGTCCACGATCGCGCCGCCGTTGGAGCAGATCGCCACCCCGTGGCCGCCGATGTGCGGGCTCAGCTGCTGCATCCAGCGCGGCGGCCGCCCGGTCACGAACACCACCTGCACCCCGGCCGCCTCGGCCGCCGCCAGGGCCGCGGCGGTGCGGTCGCTGACGGTACCGCCGGAGCACAGCAGGGTGCCGTCCAGGTCGGTGGCGATGAGGCGGGGGGCGGTGCGGGCTTCGGTCACCGGTCCATCTTCGCCCATCGCCGCCGCCCGGCTGAACACCCGTGCGGCGCCCCGGTCGGGGCAGCTGTGATGACCGTACGGACGGGTTCCGGCCCTTCGCGCGCCGTTTCCGGCCGATCCGTCCCCGTCCGGGGTGTCGCTGCGGGCCCGGCGGGCAGGACTCCTCCCGGTCACCCCGTCGGCAGGAAGAGCCATGCCCACTCGCCAGTGCCGTGACGAGCCGCCCCCGACCCTCCCGTCCCCGGATCCCCAGGTCCCGGATCCCCGGGCCCCGGACGCCCCGATCTCACCGGCCGCCTCCCGGGAGCCGGTCCTGCTCGGCGAGGTCCTCTTCCACACCCTCGCCGAGCTCGCCCGCCGCACCCCGGACCCGGTCCCCGCCCTCCCTGCCCAGCGCACCGGCCCGCACCCGTGACGCCCGGCCCGGCCGGGCTCAGCCCAGCTGGGCGAGACCCTCGGTGGCGATCTGCTCGAAGACGGCGAGGTCGTTCTCGAAGATCGAGTCCGGCACCGGCCAGTGGATCACCAGCTCGGTGATCCCCAGCTCCCGGTACGTCCCGGCCCAGTCCACGAAGGCGTCCACCGACTGCAGCGGCTTCTCCGCCGTCGAGCCCTGGAGCAGCACCTTCTCCAGCGTCGCCACGTCCCGGCCCTTCGCCTCGCAGGCCGCCGTCAGCTTCGCGATCTGCTGGGCGATCACCGCGGGCGCCTGCTCCACCGGCACGTCCGCGGGCCCCTTCGGGTCCCCGTACGTCACCCAGCCCTGCCCGTACTCCGCCGCCAGCCTCAGCCCGCGCGGCCCGGTCGCGGCCACGTAGAACGGCACCCGCGGGGTCTGCACGCAGCCGGGGACGTTCCGCGCCTCGACCGCCGAGTAGTACGTGCCCTCGCGCGTGGTCGCGTCACTGCGCAGCAGCTCGTCCAGCAGCGGCAGGAACTCCCCGAACCGGTCCGCCCGCTCCTTCGGCGACCACGCCTCCTGCCCCGTCGCCGTCGCGTCGAAGCCCGTCCCGCCGGCCCCGATGCCCAGCGTGACCCGCCCGCCGGACACGTCGTCCAGCGTGATCAGCTCCTTCGCCAGCGTCACCGGGTGCCGGAAGTTCGGCGAGGTCACCAGCGTCCCCAGCCTGATCCGCTCGGTCGCACAGGCCGCCGCCGTCAACGTTGGCACCGACCCGAACCACGGCTCGTCCCGGAACGACCGCCAGGACAGGTGGTCGTAGGTGTACGCGGCATGGAAGCCGAGGTCCTCGGCCCGCTGCCAGATCTTCTGCCCCTCGCCCCACCGGTGGATGGGGAGGATCACCGTACTCAGTCGCATGGCACCGACCCTACGCGTGCACACGGTCGGGTGAGGGTTTCGGCGACCGGCCAGGCGAGAGGGGAACCCCGGTCGGCGCGCGGCCGGGGTTCCACGGCCACTGGCCCCATTGAGGCGCCGCGCGCACAAAGGTTGCCGTGATCGGGGAGGAAGATTCCCGTCAAAAGTTCCCGGCTCGCGGCAACCCTTTGCGGCCCCTGCGACCACAAGGGAGTGGATCCGGCCGGCCCGGTGGCCGGATCCATCCGTCCCCTCGTGCACAGGTCGCAAGGAGAACGTCTACCCATGAGCAACCCCACGAACGGCAGGCGCCGCGGGCGTCACCGCCGTCGCCTGAGCGCCACAGCTCTGGTGCTCGGTGTGTCCCTCACCGTCGGGTCGTACTTCGTGTTCGTACACGGGGACTCCCAGGCCGCGACGGTCGACGGCGATGCCTACTACAGGCTGGTCTCGGTACGCAGCGGCCAGGTGGTGGACGTCAACGCCTTCTCCACCGCCGACGGCACCCGCATCCAGCAGTGGACCGACCAGAACACCGCCAACCAGCAGTGGAAGCTGAGGTCCACCGGGGACGGCTACTACGAGCTGGTGAACCGCAACAGCGGCAAGGTGCTGGGCATCGCGGGCGACTCGACCAGCCAGGGGGCTGTCGCCGAGCAGCAGACGGACCGCTCCTCCGCCTCCCAGCAGTGGCGGATCGGAGATGTGAGCGGGTCCGACGCCGTCACCTTCACCTCCCGCAGGAGCGGTCAGGTCCTGGACGTCACGGGCAACTCCACGGCCCAGGGCACGCAGATCATCCAGTGGCCCGGGTGGGGTGGTGCCAACCAGCAGTGGAAGCTGGTGAGGGTGCCCGGAGCCGGCGGCGCACAGGGCTCCGGCTCGTACGTGTGGAAGAACGCCCCAGTGGCGGGCGGCGGTTACGTCACCGGCCTGATCTTCAACCAGAAGGAGAAGGGCCTGCTGTACGCGCGCACCGACATGGGTGGCGCGTACCGCTGGGACACCGGCGCCGAGCAGTGGATCCCGCTGACCGACTGGGTCGGTCAGAAGGACTGGAACCTGCTGGGCATCGAGTCGCTGGCCACCGATCCGGTCGACCCCAACCGGCTCTACCTCGCAGCCGGCACCTACACCAACGACTGGGCCGGCAACGGCGCGATCCTGCGCTCCACCGACCGCGGCCGCACCTTCCAGCGCACCGACCTGCCGTTCAAGCTGGGCGGCAACGAGGACGCCCGCGGGGCGGGCGAGCGCCTGGTGATCGACCCCGCGAACCACGACAACCTGCTGCTGGGCACCCGGAAGAACGGCCTGTGGCGCAGCACCGACCACGGCCAGACCTGGAACCAGGTCTCCTCGTTCCCGGTCAAGGACGGCGCGAGCTTCGGCACCGGCATCTCCTTCGTGACGTACGGCCCGGCCGGCAGCAACACGGTCTACGTCGGCGTCGCCGACAAGTCCACCAACCTGTACCGGTCCACCGACGGCGGCAACTCCTGGCAAGCGGTCTCCGGGCAGCCCACCGGCCAGGTGCCGCAGCACGGCGTGCTTTCCGGTGACGGTTCGCTGTACGTGACGTACTCCAACAACACCGGCCCGAACAACGTTTCGGGCGGTTCGGTGTGGAAGTACACCGGCGGGGCGTGGAAGAACATCTCGCCGTCCCAGGGCGGCTACGGGTTCGCCGGTCTGGCCGTCGATCCGCAGAAGCCGTCCACGGTGATGGTCACCACGCTGGACCGCTGGTGGCCGCAGGACGAGGTCTACCGCAGCACCGACGGCGGTGCGACCTGGAAGACCCAGTCCGACAGGTCCGTGCGGGACGCCTCCATCGCCCCGTACCTCGGCACCGGAATCGGGCACTGGATGACCGCGCTGAGCATCGACCCGTTCGACTCCGGGCACGTGATGTACGGCACCGGCAACGGCATCTGGGCCAGCAAGGACGCCAACGCGACCGACAACGGCGGCACCAGCCACTGGTTCATCGGAGCCCGCGGGCTGGAGGAGACGGCGTATTACGACGCGGTCTCCCCGCCCGGCGCCGCCGCCCTCATCACCGCGCTGGGCGACCAGGGCGGCTTCGTGTACGACGACCTGACGAAGGAGCCCACCGGGCGGCTGACCAACCCGACGATCTACAACAGCACTTCCCTCGACTTCGCCCAGTCCAACCCCTCGCTGGTGGTCCGGGTCGGCCGGGGCGGTGCGCAGGACGGCGCCCTCTCCACCGACGGTGGCCACACCTGGAACGGCTTCAAGGGCGAGCCGGTGCCCAGCGCGGACAGCGGCCACATCGCGATCGCGGCGGACGGCTCCAGCTTCGTCTGGACCGAGGCCGGCCAGGCTCCGTACCGCTCCACCGACCGGGGCGCGAGCTGGTCGAGGGTCAACGGTCTCGGCAACGATGCCGTGGTCGTCGCCGACCGGTCCTCGGCCAACACCTTCTACTCGCTGAACAACGGCACGCTCTACGCCAGCACCGACGGCGGCGCGAACTTCACCGCCCGCTCCGCCAACCTGCCGGGAGGCAAGCTCAGCGCCGTCCCCGGCGTCGCGGGCGACCTGTGGCTCGCCGGCGACGGCACGGGTCTGCTGCACTCCACCGACGGCGGCCGCGGCTTCACCAAGCTGTCCTCGGTGGAGTCCGCCTCCGCCGTCGGCTTCGGCAAGGCCGCACCGGGCACCTCGTACCAGGCGCTGTACCTGATCGGCACCGTCAAGGGCGTCGCCGGCGTCTTCCGCTCCACCGACCAGGGCGCGAGCTGGCTCCGGATCAACGACGACGCGCACCAGTGGGGCAACTTCGCCGGCCAGCGCATCATCACCGGTGACCCCGACACCTACGGCCGGGTGTACATCGGCACCAACGGTCGCGGTCTCCAGTACGGCGACCCCTCCTGAGATCCCGACCCCCTGAGCGGGGCCGCAGGCACAACGGCCTGCGGCCCCGCCGTGGTTGACGGACCGCCCGTCGTCTTCACCACTGCGCCAGCGGCGCAGGTCAAGCTGTGATGGGTGAACGAGGCTTGACCGAGGTCACCAGCGTCCCCAGCCTGATCGCTCGGTGGCGCAGGCGGCGACGGTGAGGGTCGGCACGGACCCGAACCACGGCTCGTCCCGGAAGCTGCGTCAGGACAGGTGGTCGTACGTGTACGCGGCGTGGAAGCCGAGGTCCTCGGCCCGCCGCCAGATCTTCTGCCCCTCGGTCCACCGGTGGATGGGGAGGATAACGGTACTCAAGCGCATGCAGTGACGATACGCGCGCGGATCGGCGGGACTTCGGACCGCCCGCAAGTCGGCACGAGCAGGTCCGCTAGCGTGGCGCCATGGGCACGTTGAGCAGGCGGGAACTGGCCGCGCTGGTGGAGGAAGCGACGGTCGACACCTACGACGAGCACGACGAACTGTCGGCTCTGTTCACCGCCGTCGAGGAGAACCTGGCGGTCCCGTTCAGCACCTCGGTGCTGGGCGTCGAGGTGACCGTGCGCCGCATCGACCTCTCACGGGACGGAAGGATCGTCGCCCTGTGCACCCGCGGTGAGTTCCGGCAGGCGATCGGGTTGCTGGACGTTCCGCTGCCGGAACCGGCTCCGGACGGAGCGGAGTGGGTCGAGGCGTACCGCTACTACTGGACGCAGTAAGCGCCGGAACCTTCGAGATCGAGAGGGCCTGCATGGCTGTCGTGGTACGGAACGAGGATGGGGCGTCGTTGCGCGACCTGATCGAGCGAAGCTCCGAACTGAAGGGTGAACTCGTCGCCTTCGCCCAGAGCGCGCGCTTCGACCGGTGGTTGACGCCCCTCCTCCTGGAGGCCGCCGGGCCCCGGCGGCAGTTGGAGGAAGGTGATGCGATCCGGATCATCGACAACTTCATCCTGCGGTACCGCTTGCCGGACGGTTCGACCGTGGTGGACCGGTTCGTCGACGGACGACGGGGCTTGCCCGAGGCGGATCGGGAGATGCTGCTCGGCTGGCGTGACCCCGTCGAGGGCATCTTCGAGATCCGGCGCAAGGACGGGGACGCCGTCGTCCTGCTGAACCTGATCGACGACCTGGAGTACCGCACGTACTCGAACGTCGGGCGGGTGGCCTTCCGCGGAGTGTCCAAGGGGGGATTCCTGCACACCTGCCTGGTGCCCGTCCACTCGGTCGACGAGGCGTGGCTGATCTCCGGAATGATGTCGTCCTACCCGAAGTCCAGCGCCCCCGAGATCGCCCAGGCGGCGCTCCAACTGGCTGCCGAACACCCCTCATTGGTCTTCCGCAACCCCGAGAAGATCGAGCAGGGATGGCGCTCGATGCGGGAGGACCGAACCGCGTTCATCGAGTTCTGCGGCAGTGACGAACTGGTCCTTCCCCCTGCCGAAACCGAGGAGCGGCTCAACGCCTACTACCGGCACCGGCAGGAAGCCGCCGTCGCCGAGCATCCCGACCGGGCCCGGGGCAGGCGGCTCCCCGGCCTGGCCTTCCGGGCCGTCGAGCTGCCGCGAGGACTCGCGGAATCGGAAACGGTCGGTGCCATTTATGACGAAGTCGACGGGCTCAACTTCTACCCGGACTACGGGATGCTGCGGGACCTCTTCGCCGATCCGGCCCTCCCCGGCCGCAGGCAGCACCTGGACCTGCTGCGCGTGTACCTGCGCGAGGAGTCGATTGCACCGCTGCCGCTCCGCCGCCTGGCCGCCGCCCACCCGGAGACCGTCGACGAGGTGTTCCGGAAGCTGCTGCGGAAGCCCGGATTCACCTGGGACGAGCACGGCGAGGAGCTGCTGCGCCGGCGCAAGCCCTGGTACTACGAGCAGGAGCCCCGCCCGGGCGTTTCCGTGATCGGTGAGCGCCTCAGCGAACTCGCTGCGGGCGGCCGTCGGCAGAGGTTCACCAGGACACGGCGTGCGCCGGGTCGACCCGGCCACCCGTGACCGAGGCTGGTTTTCGGTGATCAGTAGCGACCCATGTGCGGCATGGCCTTCTCCGCCAGCTCGATGATCGCCTGTGCTTTCGGCAGATCTCCCCTGACCTCCTCGGGGGTGACCGGCGGAGCTTCGGCAGATCGGTATTCGCTCTCGTTCCGGCGGACACGCATGCGGCTGAACGGTCGCAGGATGCCTCCGAGTGGCGGGTCCAGCTGCGCCTTCACCGTCTCGTAGACCGCGACATGGCCGCCCCTGCTCGTGGCGCGAAGTCCCTGGTTCACCAGGACCGCCGCAAGCGCCTTGCGCGCAGCGTCGTAGGCAAGGCTGTACGCACCGACCGGGTCGACATCGAGGAGCATTCTCGCGGAGGCCAAGTGCTGCCGGGCCTGGGCGAGTTCCGCCTCCGCATGCTCCGTCGAGGCCGGCACCCTCTCGACCTCCTTGCGATGGATCAGGTCGTCAACGACGGTCCGGCCCTGCTCCCAGCGGCTCATTCGCCGTTCTCCTCACGTAGGTGCAGGCGGACCAGCGGTCGCTCACGGACCGAGGTCAGGAAGGGTTCGTCACTTGGCGATGCCCATGCCTCTGGAGCGACACGGTGGACGTTGACCTCCCGGCGCAACTCCCGGGAGGCACGTTCGGCGAGATCGAAGAGTTCGTCCGGATCGGGGCGTCCGACGACCAGGACGTCGACGTCTGCTGGGATCGGTCCGGGCACGCCGCTGTGGCGGGCTGCCCAGGAACCGTAGATGTACGCCTCGTCGATGCCGTCCAGGTCGGCCAGGAGCGCACTCAGCCGAGGCAGCGGCCCGTACGTCACCAGCAACAGGTCGCACAGCGGCCTGTACAGAACGGTGTCGGTCCTGGCTGTGATGACTCGGGTTCGTCCGACCCGCTCCTCCGCGAGGATCTCCGACCCGATCAGCCGGTCCACCTCTCGAAGGACGGCTGTGTGCGAGGCCCCGAGCTCCCCGGCAAGGCCGGTGAGCGTCCAACTGCGATCCGGGTGCAACAGCACGAGTGCCAGGAGGTCCCCTTGCAACTGGGACCGGAAGAGTGGAAGTAGCGAGGGCGCAGACATCTTCATCAAGCGCACAATACCATGCGCGTAATGCAGATGTTGCTCGTAAAATACGACTACTTCGCTGGTCAGGCAGCGATGGGTGAACGAGGCTTGACCGAGGTCACCAGCGTCCCCAGCCTGATCGCTCGGTGGCGCAGGCGGCGACGGTGAGGGTCGGCACGGACCCGAACCACGGCTCGTCCCGGAAGCTGCGTCAGGACAGGTGGTCGTACGTGTACGCGGCGTGGAAGCCGAGGTCCTCGGCCCGCCGCCAGATCTTCTGCCCCTCGCCCCACCGGTGGATGGGGAGGATCAGGTGCTCAGTCGCATGCCCCCGACCACAACCGGACGGACCGGTTCAGCGGGCCCTCGATTCGAGGGGCGGGCCGGGTGCCCGTCCGGGGGCGGGGACGTCGGCGGGAGGCGCTAATCTGTCCGCCGCACCTTTATCTGATCATGCGTTAAACGGGGGTTCTTTCGTCATGTCTGTTTCCAGGAGGCTGCTCGCCACCGCCCTGGTCGCCACCGCCGCCTTCGGCCTCGCCGCCTGCGGCCCGGACGACTCCTCCGGCCAGGGCGCCGGCACCGCCGCCCCGACCGCCGCCCCGGCCACCGCGCCGGCCACCGGGGCCCCGGCCTCCGGCACCGCCAAGCCCGCGCCGAGCGGCAAGCCCACCGACGGCGCCCCGGAGGGCTTCTGCACCAGCGACCCGCTGCCCGCCGGGCAGAAGTGGGTCATCGTGCAGAAGGGCACCAGCGCGACGGCCCTGGTCTACAAGGAGTCCAAGGACGCCTGCGGCGTCGACGACGTCGCCCACGAGCCGACGGGCGCCGACAAGACCGCGCAGTTCGCGCCCACCGTCAAGGGCCACCTCAGGTCGGTCGTCGCCGCGCCGAAGGACGTCAACGCGGCCGACCTGGCGAAGCACATCAACGAGTGCATCGCCACGCCGGGGAACCAGAAGGGCTTCTACCCCTGCTCGAACGGCGACTACAAGATCGCCGTCGACGCCTCCGGCAAGGTCACCGAGATGTGGGAGCGTCCGAGCTCCTGACCCGGGACGTGACGTGACGCCGGGCCCGGCAGCCCTTAAGGGGGAGCGGGCCCGGCGTCATACCGGGGCACTAGAGGACCTCCTCATTCCAGCTCATGCCCCTTGCGGCGCACGGCCGTTACGTTGAGGGCGTGTCCACTGCTGTCATCAAGACCGAGGGCCTCACCAAGAGGTTCGCCCGGGTCACCGCGCTCGACCAGCTGACCGTCGAGGTGCAGCCCGGGGTCGTCGGGCTGGTCGGGGCCAACGGGGCGGGCAAGTCCACCCTGATCAAGATCCTGCTCGGGCTCGCCCCGGCGACCTCCGGCCGCGGCGAGGTGCTCGGACTGGACATCGCCACCCGGGGCTCGGAGATCCGTGAGTGGGTCGGCTACATGCCGGAGCACGACTGCCTGCCGCCGGACGTCTCGGCGACCGAGTTCGTGGTGCACATGGCCCGGATGGCGGGGCTGCCCGCCACCGCCGCCCGCGAGCGCACCGCGGACACCCTGCGGCACGTCGGCCTGTACGAGGAGCGGTACCGCCCGATGGGCGGCTACTCGACCGGCATGAAGCAGCGGGTCAAGCTCGCCCAGGCACTGGTGCACGACCCGAAACTGGTGCTGCTGGACGAGCCGACCAACGGCCTCGACCCGGCCGGCCGGGACGAGATGCTGGGGCTGATCCGCCGGGTCCACTCCGACTTCGGGATCTCGGTGCTGGTCACCACCCACCTGCTCGGCGAGCTGGAACGCACCTGCGACCACCTGGTGGTGATCGACGGCGGCAAGCTGCTGCGCTCCTCCTCCACCGCCTCCTTCACCGAGGCGACGGCCGTCCTCGCGGTCGAGGTCACCGATCACCCGGAGGACCTGATCGCCGAACCGGGCGCCGAGGTGCGGGACCGGCTCGCCGCGGCCGGGCTGGACGTCCAGCCGGAGGGCTCGCACCTGCTGCTGGTCCGGTTGGCCGACGAGGACACCTACGACACCATCCGCGACACGGTCGCCGAACTCGGCCTCGGCCTGGTCCGGTTGGAGCAGCGCCGGCACCGGGTCGCCGAACTCTTCACCGCCCACGACGACGCGAGCACCAGGGGAGGTACGGACGATGACGCAGCCTCCTGACGCCAGGCCCGCCGACACCGGCGTCATCCACGACATCGGCTACCGCGGCTACACCGGGCCCCGGCTGGGCCGCGCCCACGCCACCCGCTCGCTCTTCGTCCAGAGCCTGCGCGCCGCGTACGGCCTCGGCCGCTCCGGCAGGTCCAAGGTGCTGCCGATGCTGCTGCTGGGCGTGGTCACCGTCCCGGCGGTGATCTACGTCGCGGTCGCGGTGTACATGAAGCGGGACGAGCTGCCGGTCGAGTACGCCGGCTACCTCTCCGACCTCGGCCTGGTGGTCTCGATCTTCCTCGCCTCCCAGGCGCCGGTGCTGCTCTCCCGGGACCTCCGCCACCACACCGTCCCGCTCTACTTCTCCCGCCCGATCACCCGCGCCGACTACGTCCGGGCCAAGTTCGCGGCCATGGCCTGCGCCCAACTCCTGCTGATGGCAGTGCCCCTGCTGGTCCTGTACGCCGGGGCGCTGCTCGCCGGGATGGACTTCGGGCACAACACCGGCCAGTTCCTCGACGGCCTGGCGGCGGCAGTGCTGTACGCCCTGGTGCCGACCTCGGTGGCCCTGGTGATCGCCGCGGCCACCCCGCGCCGGGGCTTCGGGGTGGCCGCCATCATGGGCTACCTGGTGGTGAGTTCGACCGTCGCGGCGGTCGTCGTGGACATGCGCGGCCCGAGCCCGGGCGGCTCGGACGCCGCCCAGTGGACGGCGCTGATCTCACCGAACGGCCTGGTGGAGTCGCTGGTCAACGACGTGTTCGACCTCGGTTCCGGCTTCGACCGCCGGCACGCTCCGGGCGCGTTCGGCGCGGCGGTGTTCGCCCTGGTCGCGGTGGCGATGGTGGCGGGCTCGTACCGGCTCCTGCTGCGCCGCTACAGCCGCGTCTGATCCACCGCAGTTTTCCGCGAGACGTCTGAGAGGGCGGCATGGCCACCATCACCATCGACAAGGTCTCCCGCTGGTTCGGGAACGTGGTCGCGGTCAACGACATCACGATGTCGATCGGCCCCGGCGTCACCGGCCTGCTCGGCCCCAACGGCGCGGGCAAGTCCACCCTCATCCACATGATGAGCGGCTTCCTCGCCCCCTCCAGCGGGGCGGTCACCCTGGACGGCGCGCCGATCTGGCGCAACCAGCAGGTGTACCGGCAGATCGGCCTGGTCCCGGAACGGGAGTCCGTGTACGACCACCTGACCGGCTGGGAGTTCGTCCTCGCCAACGCCGAACTGCACGGCCTGCCCCAGCCGGGCGCCGCCGCCCGGCGCGCCCTGGACCTGGTCGAGATGGCGTACGCGAAGGACCGCCGCACCGGGACGTACTCCAAGGGCATGAAGCAGCGGGTCAAGATGGCCTCGGCGCTCGTCCACGACCCGGCCGTGCTGCTGCTGGACGAGCCCTTCAACGGCATGGACCCGCGCCAGCGGCTGCAGCTGATGGAGCTGCTGCGCCGCTTCGGAGCGGACGGCCGGACGGTGCTGTTCTCCTCCCACATCCTGGAGGAGGTCGAGCAACTGGCCCGGCACATCGAGGTGGTGGTCGCCGGACGGCACGCCGCCTCGGGCGACTTCCGGCGGATCCGGCGGCTGATGACCGACCGCCCGCACCGCTACCTGGTCCGCTCCAGCGACGACCGGCGGCTCGCCGCCGCGCTGATCGCCGACGGATCGACCACCGGCATCGAGGTGGACGGGCGGGAGCGGGCGCTGCGGATCGAGGCGGTGAACTTCCAGGGCTTCACCACCCTGCTGCCCCGGGTCGCCCGGGAGGCCGGCATCCGGCTGTACACCGTGTCCCCGGCGGACGAGTCGCTGGAGAGCGTCTTCTCGTACCTGGTCTCCGCGTGACGACCGGCCCGACCCCCACCGAAACCCGGACCCAGGAAGGGGCCGACCGACCATGAACCCGACCGTCGCCAGGCTGACCCTGCGCGGCCTGCTCGGCCGCCGCCGCGGCGCCCTGCTGCTGGTGGCGCCCGCCCTGCTGCTGATCGTCTCGGCGATCGCCGGCCGGTCGAACGGCGACGCACACGGCCTGACCGTCAAGATCCTCGGTCAGCTGGACCTCGGCACCCTCACCCCGATCCTCGGGCTGGTGATCGGCACCGGTGTGATCGCCACCGAGATCGACGACGGGTCGATCGTCTACCTGCTCGCCAAGCCGCTGCCGCGCTGGAAGATCGTCACCACCAAGCTGGCCGTCGCGATCGGTACCACCTGGGTGTTCGCCGCCGTCCCGACCCTGCTCGCCGGACTGCTGCTGTACGGCACCCGGGACGGCGTGGCCCTCGGCTACACCGTGGCCGTGCTGGTCGCCGGGGCCGCGTACAGCGCGCTGTTCCTGCTGCTCGGCGTGGTCACCCGGCACGCGGTGGTGGCCGGGCTGGCGTACGCGCTGGTCTGGGAGTCGCTGATCGGCAACTTCGTCCAGGGCGCCCGGACGCTGAGCGTCCAGCAGTGGGGCCGGGCGGTCGCCGAGGCGGTGGCCGGGGACACGGCGGTCGGCGCCGACGTCTCGCTCGGGGCGGCCGTCCCGCTGCTGCTGGTGGTCACCGTCGGGGCGAGCGTGCTGGCCTCGGTGAAGCTCGCCGGGCTGACCCTCGCGGCCGAGGAGTAACCGCGCTGACCCTCGCGGCCGAGGAGCAACGGCCTCAGAGGGTCCGGTTGCGCCCCGCGCCGAGGCCCGCCGCACCGACCACCGCGACCAGCACCAGCATCAGCACCAGGGTGGCCTCCCAGCCGCCGGTCAGCTGGTGCAGCGCACCGGCGCCGACCGGGCCGGCCGCGGCGACCAGGTAGCCGATCGCCTGGGACATCCCGCCCAGTTGGGCGGCACCGGCCGCGGTGCCGGTGCGCAGCACGATGAACGCCAGGCCGAGGCCCAGCGAACCGCCCTGGGCCACCCCGAGGATGGCCGCCGACACCCAGGCGCCGGAGACCGGGGCTACCAGCAGCAGGGCGATGCCGAGCCCGTTCAGGGCGGCCATCGTGACGGCCAGCGCGCGCTGGCTGGTCATCCGGCCGGCCAGCAGCGGCACCAGGAAGGCGCCGGCCACCTGCACCAGGTTGGAGAAGGCGAAGACCAGGCCGGCCTGGCCGCGGTCCATGCCGTGGTCGGCCAGGATGGTGGGCATCCAGGCGACCAGGGTGTAGACCAGCAGCGACGAGATGCCCATGAACAGGCTGATCTGCCAGGCCAGCGGGGACTTCCAGAGGTTCTCGATCGGCTTGCCGGGCTGGGAGGCCGCGGCGACCGCGGCCTTCTCCTGCCGGGAGCGCAGCACCTGCGGCAGCCAGGCCACCGCGGCGACCAGCGCGAGCAGCGACCAGGCGCCGAGCGAGGCCCGCCAGCCGCCGCCGAGCGCGTGCTCCAGCGGGACGGAGGTGCCGGCGGCGAGGGTCGCGCCGACCAGCATGGTGGTCGAGTAGACGCCGGTCATGGTCGCCGCGCGGTCCGGGAACTCCCGCTTGACCAGGCCCGGCATCGACACGTTCAGCACCGCGATGGCCACGCCGATCACCACGCAGCCCGCGTACAGCGCGAACACGGAGGGCAGCACCCGCAGCAGCACGCCCGCGCCAAGCACCAGCACCGCGCCCAGGACGACGCGCTCGGCGCCGAACCGGCGGGTCAGCCGGGGGGTGAGCGGCGCGCCGACGCCCTGGAACAGCACCGGGACGGTGGTGATCAGCCCGCTCGCGGTGGCGGACAGGCCGAAGGTCCGCTGGATCTCGGCGACCATCGGCGAGACCGCGGCCAGGCAGGCGCGCATGTTCAGTGCGACCAGCAGGATGCCGGCCAGCAGCAGGGCCGGGTGGGCGAGCCGGGTGCGGACGGGGAGCGGGGCAGGGGTGGTGGCAACCGGCTGCGGGGCACGGGTGACGGCCATGGGGGTGCTGTTCTTTCGTGAATCAGGGGAGACGCGGACGACGAGGACGGACGCCGGTCGCGGAACGGACGGAGGCGGGGCTCGCGCCGTCCTACTTCCGGGCCGCGATTTCCGCGAGCAGCTGCTCGACGGCCGCGGTGGGCTCGGCGAGCAGCGCGCGACACGCCGTCTCGGCGCGGTCCGGGTCGCCGCTCTCGATCGCGTCGACCAGCGCCTCGTGGGTGGCCACGACGGCCTCGGGCATCTCGTGGTCGCCGAAGGCGGCGGTCATCGCCTCGCGCACGGAGGCGCCGAAGTAGCGGTACACCTCGGCCAGCGCCGGGTTGTGCGCGGCTTCGACGACGGCGGTGTGGAACTCCAGGTCGTGCTCGACGGTGGCCTCGCGGCCCGCCCGCTCGGGGTGGGTCGCGAAGATCTCGGCCTCGCGGGCCAGCGCGGCCCGCATCCGCCGGATGTCCTCGGGCGTGTGCCGCACGGCGGCCAGCCGGGCGCCCTCGGTCTCCAGTGCGGCGCGGACCTCCAGAACGTCCCGGATGCCGGAGCGCTGGACGCCGCGGAGCACCGCCGCCGGGTCGCTGGTGGACCGTACGAAGGTGCCCTCGCCCTGCCGGGAGACCAGCATTCCGGCGTGCACCAGCACCCGGATCGCCTCCCGCACGGTGTTCCGCCCGACCTGCAGCCGCTCGGCGAGTTCGTGCTCGGTGGGGATCTGCGATCCCACCGGCCAGGCTCCGCCGGCGAGTTGCTCGCGCAGCTGGTCGATGGTGGTGTCCACCAGGGATCGCCGCCCGGCCGCCTGCAGGCCGTTGCCGTCGCCGCTCATGCCGGGCCTCCCTTCGTGCACCACTCGTCGGTCATCGGTCATCCTACAACCGTTTGCCCGGTCATCCTACAACTGCCCCGGGGAGCCGTGCGCCGTCGGTCGTCGGCCGGGATCAGGCCCGGGGGAAGAGGCGCTCCAGGACCAGGGCGACGCCGTCCTCGTCGTTGCCGGCGGTCACCTCGTCCGCGACGGCGAGCAGCTCCTCGTGGGCGCCGGCCATGGCCACGCCGTGCGCCGCCCAGCCGAACATCGGCACGTCGTTGGGCATGTCACCGAAGGCGATGGTGTCGGCGGAGCGCACGCCCAGGCGGCGGGCGGCGACGGCCAGGCCGGTGGCCTTGGACAGGCCCAGCGGCAGCAGCTCGACCACGCCGGCCCCGGCCATCACCACGCCGACCAGGTCGCCCGCGGCGCGCCGGGCGGCCTCGGCGAGGGCGTCGTCGGTCAGACCGGGGTGCTGGATGTAGAGCTTGGCGACCGGGGAGGCGAGCAGTTCGCCGCGCCCGACCCGGACGACCGGGAGGTCGGAGCCGATCAGCAGCTCGTAGCCGGGGCCGGCCAGCACCTGCCCGTCCAGGCCGTCCTGGTTGGAGGCGACGGCCAGCGGGCCGGTCTCGGCCTCGATCTTCTCGATCGCGAGGGCGGCGAGCCGGCGGTCCAGGGTGAGCGAGGTGAGCAGCCTGTGCGCGCCCGCGTCGTAGACCTGGGCGCCCTGGCCGCAGACCGCTATCCCGGTGTAGCCGATCTCGTCGAAGACCGGGCGGGCCCAGACGGCCGAGCGCCCGGTCACGATGATGTGCAGCGCGCCCGCGCCGGTGGCCGTGGCCAGGGCGGCACGGGTGCGCTCGGAGACGGTCTCCGCGCTGGTCAGCAGCGTTCCGTCGAGGTCGGTGGCGACCAGCCGGTAGGGCAGGTCGCCACCGATCGGGTGTGCGGTCGACGTCACTTGACCGGCTCTAGGACGGTCCGCCCGCCGAGGTAGGGCCGCAGCGCCTCGGGCACGACGACCGAGCCGTCGGCCTGCTGGTGGTTCTCGAGGATCGCCACGATGGTGCGCGGGACGGCGACCAGGGTGCCGTTCAGGGTGGCGAGCGGGCGGGTCTTGCCCTCCTCGCGCATCCGGATCGACAGGCGGCGGGCCTGGTACTCGGTGGTGTTGGAGGTCGAGGTGACCTCGCGGTACTTGCCCTGGGTGGGGATCCAGGCCTCGATGTCGAACTTGCGCGCGGCCGAGGAGCCGAGGTCACCGGAGGCGACGTCGATCACCCGGTAGGGCAGCTCCAGGGCGTTGAGGAAGTCCTTCTCCCACTGGAGCAGGCGGCGGTGCTCGTTCTCGGCGTCCTCGGGCGTGGTGAAGACGAACATCTCCACCTTCTCGAACTGGTGGACGCGGATGATGCCGCGGGTGTCCTTGCCGTAGGTGCCGGCCTCGCGGCGGAAGCAGGACGAGTAGCCGGCGTAGCGCAGCGGCAGCTTGTCGGCCTCGATGATCTCGTCCATGTGGTACGCCGCGAGCGGGACCTCGCTGGTGCCGACGAGGTACTTGTCCTCCTCGGGGAGGTGGTACACGTTCTCGGCGGCCTGGCCGAGGAAGCCGGTGCCGTCCATGGCGGCCGGGCGGACCAGGGCCGGGGTGATCATCGGGATGAAGCCGGCCGCGGTGGCCTGGGCGATCGCCATGTTGACCAGGGCGAGCTCCAGCAGCGCGCCGGGACCGGTCAGGTAGTAGGAGCGGGCACCGGCGACCTTGGCGCCGCGCTCGGTGTCGATCGCGCCCAGCAGCTGGCCGAGCTCGACGTGGTCGCGGGGCTCGAAGCCCTCGGCGGCGAAGTCGCGCGGGGTGCCGATCTCCTCCAGGGTGACGAAGTCCTCCTCGCCGCCGACCGGGGCGGCCGGGTCGATGAGGTTCGCCAGGGAGCGGAGCAGGCGGTCCGCCTCCTCCTTGGCCGCGCTCTGCTCGGCGTCCGCGGCCTTGACCTCGGCGGCCAGTTCCTTGGTGCGCTGCAGCAGGGCGGTCTTCTCCTCGCCCTTGGCCTGGGCGACCTGCTTGCCGAGCACCCGCTGCTCGTTGCGCAGTTCGTCGAAGCGGCTGCCCGAGGACCGGCGCCGCTCGTCGGCGGAGAGGAGGGCGTCGACCACGTCGACGTCCTCGCCACGGACGCGCTGCGAGGCGCGCACTCGGTCAGGGTCCTCACGGAGCAGGCGAAGGTCAATCACAGGGCCAAGCGTACCGGGCGGGCGTTCCTCCACCGGTATCGGTTTTCCCCTGGGGATAACTCACCGGATCCTGTGGATAACTCCGGTGGGGAATCCACCGGACCCGGATCGGGCCCGGGTCCGGGGCGGGTTATCCACAGGCGCGGGGGCGGGGCTGTGGACGGCGGGGGAGGATCGGCCTCCGCTCGACGGAAGCAGGGAATTGAGGTTTCAAACCTCAATCAACCTTCTCGGGTGAGGGAATTGGACCACTCGCACGGGTGATTTGCAGGCAAGCGGGTGACTCTGGTCCGATTAGTCATCTCTGCGACGCAAACCGATGATCCGACCTGTTCTGCGCAATGGCTATACCGGTTTGTCGACTCGTCCCCAGCCCTGTGGATAACTTCCGGCTGTGGACAGCGTGTGGACAGCGGGGAGGCCTGTGGACAGCGGCCCCCGGAGCCGGACGTTCCTGTGGATGACGGTGCGGTCACCCGCCGCACTTGATCAGTCCGGTCGGTAACAGTCGAAAACGGTCGGAAAAGGCCGGAAAGACGGGAGGCGACGCTCAGATGTCCGCGCGTCCGTCGAGCGCCCGGGAGAGCCAGTCCGCCGCCGCCGCGAAATCCTCGTCCGAGGTCCCCGGCCGCCGGTGCTTGGACCCCTGCCGGTCGGCCCGCGGATAGGAGCCGAGGAACCGCACCTGCGGGCAGATCCGCTTGAGGCCCATCATCGCCTCGGCCACCCGCCGCTCCGACAGGTGCCCCTCGCAGTCGATCAGGAAGCAGTAGTTGCCCAGCCCCTCCCCGGTCGGCCGGGACTCGATCCGCATCAGGTTCACCCCGCGCACCGCGAACTCCTGCAGCAGCTCCAGCAGCGCACCCGGGTGGTCGTCCGGCAGCCAGACCACCATCGAGGTCTTGTCCGCCCCGGTCGGCGAGGAGACCCGCCCCGGCCGGCCGACCAGCACGAAGCGGGTGGTCGCGCCGTGGGAGTCCGCGATCTCCTTGACCAGCGGGTCCAGCCCGTAGATCGGCGCCGCGAACTCGCCCGCGAAAGCCCCGTCGTACCGGCCCTCGGCGACCAGCCGGGCGCCGTCCGCGTTCGAGGCGGCCGACTCCCAGGTGGCGTCCGGCAGGTTGGCCGCCAGCCACTTGCGCACCTGCGGCTGGGCCACCGGGTGGCTGGTCACCGTCTTCACCCCGGACAGCTCGGTGCCCGGCCGCACCAGCAGCGCGAAGGTGATCGGCAGCAGCACCTCGCGGTAGATCATCAGCGGTGCGCCGGCAGCCAGTTCGTCGTTGGTCGCGGTGACCGCGCCCTCGACCGAGTTCTCGATCGGCACGAACGCCCCGGCGGCCTCCCCGCCGCGCACCGCGTCCAACGCCAGCGCCACCGAGGACAGCGGCACCAGCTCCCGGGTCGCCGCCTCGGGCAGCGTGTGCAGCGCCGCCTCGGTGAAGGTGCCGGCCGGGCCGAGATAGGTGTAGCGGTTGGCCGACATGACGCCTCCGTTGCGGATGGTGTGGTGCATGGGCGGGGTGGTGCCGAAGCAGTCACCATAACGATTCCGCGCTCCCGGCAGGAAAGCGTTCCGATGGCCGGGACCGCGGTTGCCGATCACCCCTCCAGCAGCTGCTGGCCGAGGTAGCCTCCGACCGGCACCCCCGGCGGGACGGCGTACAGCCCGCTCGCCTCGTGCCGCAGGAAGCGGGACAGCCCGTCCCCCCGCGAAAGCTTGCGCTGCACCGGGGTGAAGCCCTTGCGCGGGTCGGCCTGGAAGGCGAGGAAGAGCAGCCCGGCGTCCGGAGAGCCGTCCGGCAGCGCCCCGTCGTGGTACGAGAAGCCGCGCCGCAGCATTGCCGCCCCGCCGTTGCCCGCCGGGGCCGCGACCCGGATGTGGGCGTCGGAGGGGATCGCCGGTCCGCCGTCCGGGCCCTGGGCGGAGAGGTCCACCGCGGTGCCCTCGCCCGACCCGGCCGGTGCGCTCAGCGGCGAACCGTCGGACTTGCGCCGCCCGATCACCCGCTCCTGGCGCTCCACCGGCAGCTCCTCCCAGTGGTCCAGCAGCATCCGGATCCGCCGGAACACCAGGTACGAGCCCCCGGCCAGCCAGGCCGGCTGGTCCCCGCCGGCGGTGCAGAACACCTTGGCGGCGAAGCCGTCCTCGCCCGGCCTGGGGTTGTTGGTGCCGTCGATCTGGCCCATCAGGTTGCGCCCGGTCATCGGCCGTGCGGTCGCGCCCGGGGTCCGGGCGAAGCCGGCCGACTGCCAGCGCAGCGTCGCCGTGCCGGTGGCCAGCTTCTGCAGCGTCCGCAGGGCGTGCACCGCCACCAGTGCGTCGTCGGCGCCGATCTGGACGAACAGGTCGCCCTCGCCGCGGGCCGGGTCGAGCGCGTCGCCGGGGAAGGCGGGCAGCGGTTCGAGGGCCGCCGGGCGGCGGTCGGCCAGCCCGGCCCGGTCGAACAGCGCGGCGCCGAAGCCGAGGGTGACGGTGAGCGAGCAGGGCCCGGCGTCCAGCGCGACCTGGTTGTCGAACTCCTGGGTCGGCTCCCCGGCGGTCAGCCGGTCGACGGCCCTGGTCCAGCGCTGCAGCAGGGTGCGCAGCCCGTCCCGGCCGGCGCCGTCGGCCAGGTCGAAGGCGGCCAGCCGGACGCCGGCCTGCTGGGGTTCGAGGATCCCCGCCTGGTGCTCGCCGCGGAACGGCACCCGGCCGGTGCCCAGCGCACCGCCGCCCGCCGCGACGCCCTTCGCCGCTGTGCCGCCGTCCGGGCGGTCGTAGGCGACCGCCCCGGCCACCCCGGCCCCGGCGCCGACCAGCAGTCCGGCGCCGGCCGTGCCGAGCAGCGCCCGGCGGGTGAAGCCCGCCGGGCCCTTCTCCGTGTCACGCACCGTGTCGGCCACCGAGTCGTCCACCGAGTCGTCCACCGAGTCGTCAACCGCATCGTCCACCAAGTCGTCCACCGCGCTCACCCGATCTTGAACTGCTGGGTCGGGGTGGTCTGGTCGATGTCGGAGGAGCGGATCTGCACCGAGACCACCCAGGTGCCGGCCAGCGGCAGCTGCGCGGTGCCGCTCCAGCGGCCGGTGCCCGCCGGGGTGAGCGCGACCGGCAGCGGGCCGAGGTCGCGGTCCGGCAGGGTGAAGGCGAGCTGCACCTCGGGGACGTCCACCGGCTTGCCGTCCGTGCCGTCCAGCGCGAGCTTGACCTCGTTCGGGCCGGTCCCGGCCGGGTCGAGGGTGACGGTCGCGGTGCCCTTGGCGTTCGGCGTCCGGCCCTTGGTGTCGTACGGCAGCTTGAGCTCCACCGTGCGGCCCGGCTGGGTCTGCGGGGCGGCGGGGGCGGTGCTCCCCGCGCCCGCCGTGGTCCCGGCCGCCTTGATCTCGCCCGCCACCCGTCCGGGCGGGGAGTTGGTGAGCATCGTGGTCACCACCAGCACCGCCACCGCGACCAGCGCCTCGACGAGCACCGAGCGGCGCAGCCCGGCCCGGGTCGGGGTCAGCCCGCGCTCGCGCCCCGCGCTCGCCGTGGCCGCCCGCTGACGGTCCAGCTGCGCCTGCCGCACCGGGTCCTCGCTGCGCGCCGCGGCGCCGACCGGCTCGGGTACCTCGGCGCGCTGGACCTCGGCGGCCTCGGCGGGGGCCGAGCGCAGCCGGGCCAGCCAGCTGCGGGAGATCCAGGCGACGCCCAGCATCACGACCACGCAGCCGCTCTTCACCAGCAGCAGCTTCCCGTACTCGGTGCCGGTCAGCGCGCTCCAGCTGCCCAGGCCCCGCCAGGACTGGTAGATCCCGGTGGCGGCCAGTGCGGCCACCGAGCCGAAGGCGATCTTGGAGAAGCGGTCCACCACTTCGGCGCCGACGCCCTCGCGCAGCGCGACCAGCAGCGAGGCCAGGCCGCCCAGCCAGAGCGCCATCGCGATCAGGTGCAGGATGCCGAGCGGCAGGGCCAGCCAGACCTGGATGCCCACCGAGGCGTGGTCGGCGCCGACCCAGGTCGCGGAGAGCGCCACCGCCAGCACCAGCCAGGCCACGCCCAGGCCGAGCCGGGCCTCGCGCTGCGGCCGCTCGGCGGCCCGCTGCTCCAGCGCCCGCAGCTCGGCGGCCTCGGCGTCGGCGTCCTCGTCCTCCGCGGTGGCCGCAGCGGCTGGGGCGGCCGGCTTCGGCGGCTGCCCCAGCTGGCCGACCAGCAGCGACAGGAAGATCCCGGCCGCGGCGAGCAGCAGCAGCCGGGCGGCCAGCGCGGTGCCGATCCGCTCGTCCAGCGTGGTGCGCACCAGCGACAGGTCGAGGGCCTGCCCGACGCCCGTGCCGCGCTCGTACGGGCCGCGCAGCATCAGCACCGCGACGGTCGAGGCCAGCAGCGCCGTCCAGCCGGTCATCAGCAGCCGCTGCACCGGCCGCCGGGTGGCGCCGGCCGGCCAGCAGACCAGCACGAAGGCGGCGACCCCGGCGAGCAGCGCGAAGGCCGCGTAGGCGACGGTGCGTCCGGTCCCGTACAGGGCGGCGACCAGGCCGTCCGCCTCGGCGCCCTGCAGCGCGGTGGTGGAAACCGAGGTGTCCGAGGGCGCGCCGATGGAGAAGGTGAAGGCCCCGCCGACGGGGTGCGAGTCCTCCGAGACGGCCCGCCAGGCGACGGTGTAGGTGCCGTTGGCGAGCCCGCTGTTCAGGCCGACCCGGGCGGTGTCGCCCTTGCCGTCGGCGTGCGCGGGGTTGCCGGTGTCCACGGGCTTGCCGGCCGGGTCGAGCACCCGGACGGAGTCGCCGGACAGCGAGACCGTCTCGCTGAAGGTCAGGGTGACCGCCTGCGGAGCGGTGGCGACCACCGAGTTCTGCGCCGGGTCGGTGGAGTCCAGGGTGGCGTGCGCGGAGGCCGGGCCCGCGCCGGCGAGCATCAGTGCGAGCAGCGCACCGAGCACGCCGATGAGCCCGGCAACGCGGCGGCGCCGGGCGGTCCGGGCGTGGGCGGTCCGGGCGTGGGCGGTCCCTGGACGGGCGGTCCGGGGGTGGGCGGCCTTCTCCATGCTGGGCGGGTCCCCTAACTCTGGCCTGGACGGTAGGTGAGCTCCTTGACCGGCACCTTGACGGAGATGGTGCCGGACTTGGCGAAGGTCAGGTCGAGCTCCAGCTCGTCGCCCAGGGCGGGGGCCTTCTGCCAATCCATGATCATCAGGTGGGTGCCGCCGCGGGCGAGCTGCAGCGCGCCGTGCGCGGGCACGTCCAGGCTGCTCACCTGCTCCATGGTGGACGCGGTCGAGCGGTGGATGGTGACCGACCCGGCGGCCGGGCTGGACACCTTGACCAGCTGGTCCGGCCCGCCGTCGTTGCGCACGGTCAGGTAGCCGGCGCCCATCCCGCCGGCCGGCGGCAGCGGGATGTAGGGGTCGGCCACGCTCAGCTTCGCCGGAGCGGTGTCGGCGGCCGCGGTGCCGTCCTGGCCACCGGTCCCGCAGGCGGCGAGTATCGCCCCGCCGCCGAGGACCGCCGCCAGCACCGCGCCGGCCAGGGCCGAGCGGCGGAACCGGCGGTCGGCCGTCCCTCTCCTGTCGGTGAGCCCGCTGCGCTCACTCATGCCGCCACGCCCTTGGCGAGCAGCGGCAGGTCGTGCTCGTAGGTCTTCTCCTCGGTACCGCTCATGTAGAGCACATGGGCCTTGTCGTCCGAGGGAAGGAAGGCCAGCACCTGTGCGCCGTGGGTCGAGGTGACGGTGCCGTCCGCGTTGACCACCGGGTCCTCGATCATGATGCCGAGCGACCTGGCGGCGGTCTTCACCTTCGACAGGTCACCGGTGAGGCCTATGAAGTCGGTGCCCATCGAGTCCAGCCAGGTGCGCAGCACCTTGGGGGTGTCGCGCTGCGGATCGGTGGAGACGAAGACGACGTTGATCTTCTTGCGGTCCTCCGGGGGCAGCGCCTTCATCGCGACGCCGATGTCGCCCATGGTGGTCGGGCAGACGTCCGGGCAGCTGGTGTAGCCGAAGAACAGCAGGGTGGCCTTGCCGTTGGTCTGCTGCCGCAGGTCGTACGGCCGGCCGGAGGTGTCGGTCAGCTGGAGGTCGGGCTTCTCGAAGTTCTTGGCCAGCTTGGTGCCCTGGTACGGGCTGTCGTCCTTCTGCTGGGTGACCTTCGCGGCGGTCGAGCCGCCGCCGGAGGAGCCGCAGGCGGAGAGGGTGAGCGCGGCGGCCAGGGCGAGGGCGGCCGCGCCGGCCAGACGGGTGGTGCGGGCGGTACGGGTGGTGCGGGGCATGGTGGATCCGATCGGGCGCGGTGGGACCACCGGCGGGGCCGTACCGGTCAACGGGTACGGGCACGGCCCCGCCGGTGCGGGGGTCAGGAGGCGGAGCCGCTGTTCCGGCGGCGCAGGCCGAGCACACCGACGGCGGTGCCGATCACGCCGACCACGATGCCGACCACGCCGAGGGTGCGGGCGGTGCCGTCGCCGGACTTGGCGTCGCCGCTGGAGGCGGCCTGGTCCGAGCTGTCCGCGTGGGCGCCGGCCGCCGGGGAGGCGGAGGCGGTGACGCCGTGGCTGTCACCGGAGGCGGCCTTGGTGAGCTTCAGGGTCGGCGCCGGGTGAGCCGGCTCGGGCTGGCCGGCCTGGGCCTCGTCGATCCAGCGGACGACGTCTCCGTTGTCGTAGGTCTGCAGGGCCTTGAAGACCATGCTGTCGGCGTCGGCCGGCAGCGGGCCGAGCGACAGCTTGAACTCCCCGAACTGACCGGGGGCGATCTTGGTGTTCGCGTCGGCGGTCCAGGTGATCTTGGAGACGGCCTCGTTGACGTCGCTCCCGTGCACCTTGATCGGCTTGTCGAGCTTGGACTTCTCGACGGTCGCGGTCCAGCCCGGCATCGGCATGGTGCGGACCGAGGCCAGCGGGTGGTCCAGCGGCAGGTTGACCTCCAGCTTCACCGTGCTCGCCGTGTCGCTCTCGTCCGGCACCTGGAAGTTGACCGTCGCGTAGCCGCCCTGGGCGGCCGAGCCCGGGTTGACGGTGACGTGCGCGAAGGCCGGACCGGCCAGCGCCACCACGGAGGCGGCGGCGGTCAGGGCGACGGCGGCGGCACGGCGGACGGGAAGGGAACGCATGATGGGGGTCTCCGATCGGAGCTCGGCGGCCGGCCGGACCGGGCGACGGGGAACCGTGCCTCGGCGGCGCCGCACGTTGCGGACGTGTGAGGGCAGAGCCGGGGGCCGCCGTCGTCGCCGTGGGCGGACGGGAACGGCCCGGACACCGCGCACCTCACCGGCTCGACCGCCACCGCTCAACGGGTACGGCGGAACACCGGATCAGTACGCGAAGGCCCCGCACGGCGGACCGCGCCGCACCACGCTGTGCCGCAGCACCGCGCTCGCGGGCAGCCGGTCCTCGCCGCCACCCGCACCGAACCGGCGGGCCGGACCGGCCACGCCGAACAGACCGCGCAGCAGCGCGGCCACCAGCACCAGAGCCGACCGCAACGGCGCCGCCCAGTGCTCCCGGGCCGCGGAAGCGGCCACCCGCACCAGCCGCCACAGCGCCGCCTCGCCGCGCCGCAGCCACCAGCCCGCCACCAGCGCGGCGGCCAGGTGCCCGGCCAGCATCGACGGCGTCATCCCCAGCACGCCGCCCTGCCACCCCGGCACGGCGGCGTACGCGTGCGGATCCAGGCCGGCCGAGGAGACCAGCTGCTCCGGGGAGGCGCCGGCGGGCAGGCCGATCAGCGTGCCCGGGCGGGCCTCGTTGCAGATCAGCCGACCGGCCGCCTGCGGCACCGACATCGAGCCGTGGTGCATGCCGGAGCCGCCGAAGCCGTGGAAGAGGCAGTGCAGTCCGAGCTGCCCCGCGCCGAGCGCCCCGGCGATGGCCGCCAGCGAACGCTCCCGCCCGCCGCACGCCACCGCGAGCACCAGTACCGCGGCGAAACCCGTCGCCAACGCGGTCGGCGGCACGTTCCCGCCACCGGCCAGGGCGTGCCCGGCCGCCGCTATCAACGTGCAGACCAGCGCGAACGGGACCGCCCGGGCAAGCCGCAGGTCCCAGGCGGCACCCACCGGCCGAGCCGGTGCAGGGGTGCCCCGGAACGGGGCGGCGGGGAGGGCAGTCATGGCCGGGACATCATCTCATCGCGTACACCGCCGACACGGGCAGGGTGGGAAATCCCTACGAATGCCCCGTTCGGCAGCGGCGTGCACCCCACCCGGTGCGCCCTTCGGCACAGACCCCGTCCCCAGTCCATCCGCCGAACGGGCGGTAGCCGCCCCCGGGCACGGTTCGCCGCCGATTCGCCCGGAGATACCTAGTTGTATGTGGAGCCGCAGCCAGGAGGGACCTCCCGTGGACATCTGGTGGACTCTGCACCTCAAGCGCGACCCGGCCAGCGTCCCGCTGGCCCGGCGCATCCTGCTCGGTGCCATGGCGACCGCGGGCGTCGACCCGCAGATCGCGGACGACCTCGGCGTCGCCCTCACCGAGGCCTGCGCCAACGCCGTCGAACACGGCGCCACCGGCCGACCCGACGACGGCTTCCAGGTCACCGCCTCGATCAACGGCGACCGGCTGCGGATCGAGGTCACCGACTCCGGCCCCGGCCTGCCCGCCGCCGCTGCCCCGGCCGCCGCCCGCCGCCCCGCCACCCCCGCCCCGGCCGGCCACGCGCCCCGCCGCCACCGCCGTGGCCGCGCCACCGTCCCGGCTCTCCGGGGCCTCGCCGCCCACCGGCCCCGCCGCGACGGCCACCCGTACGACACCCACGTCCTCCCCTGTCGACCCGCGGCCCCCACCCTCCGCCCGGTCGACCTCGACACCCTCCCTGACCTCACCGCCGAATCCGGCCGCGGCCTCTTCCTCATCCACGCCCTCACCGACCACGTCCAGCTCCGCAACCACCCGCTCCGCGGGGCGATCGTGAGCTTCGACAAGATCCTCAAGTGGCGGGACGACGCGCTCCTGCGGGCGGCTTCGTAGGGGTGGGTGTGGGTGCCGCGCGTCGGCGGGGCGCCGGGTCCCCGGCCTCATCGGTCACGTCCGGGGCTGTGCTGCCTCCGGGGCCGTCGGGTGCTCACACGGGGTGGGTCGTCGCGGCACCGGCAGTCGGTCGCGGCGGGGGCGGGGTCAGTCGGTGGCGGGGCGGCGGCGGGTGAGGACGAGGAGGGCGGTGCCGAGGAGGAGGGCGGTGGTGCCGGCGATGGCGAGGGGGCGGGTGGCGGTGCCGGCGCCGAGGTGGGTGGGGTCCGGGGTGCGGTTGGCGGGGGTGAGCGGGGCGGTGTAGCTGGCGGTGAGCTGGGGGCAGGTGTACTTCTTCGCCGGGGCGGAGCCGCTCGGGAGGACCTCGGACCTGGCGGTGAAGGTGAGGCGGTGGTCGCCCTGTGCCGCTCCGGCGGCGAGCCGCACCCGGAGGGTGAGCCGCTGGCCCTGGGGGAGCTGGTAGCTGCCGGTGTTGAGCGGGCTGCCGGTGACGGTGAGGGACTTCCAGGCGCCGGACCCCGCGCGCAGTTCGACGGGGAGGCTGCCACCGTCCGCGAGGGCGACGGTGGTGGCGAGCTGCTTGGCCGTCGCGGTGCCCGGGTTGGTGAAGGTGACGGCGAGTTCGCCCGCGACGTCGCTGCTGCTGGTGACCGGTATCGGGTCGGCAGTCGTGCCCTCCGGGCAGTCGCCGGTGGCGGAGGAGGAAGGGGTGGGGGTGGCGTCGGCGGCGAGTGCGGGGGCCGTGGCGAGGGCGACCGGACCGATGGTGAGCACGAGCAGGGCGCAGGCGGCGGGAAGGCGGGCGGGACGCATCGGTGGGCTCCAGCGGTGGGGTCGGGGTTCGCTCTCCGGGGGAAGACCACCGAGGGGCCCGAACGGTTGTCCGCGCCCCTCGGTTCATCTGGCGGGGGGTCAGCCGTGCGCACCCGCCTTGCGGCGGCGCAGGACGAACAGGGTGCCGGCGCCGGCGGCCAGCACGGCCGCGCCGCCGAGGGCGATCGGCAGGGTGTTGGAGGAGGCGCCGGTGTGCGCCAGCTCCGGACCGGCCGAGGCGGACGCCGAGGCCGTGGCGGCGGGCGCGGGCGCGGGCGCGGGGGCGGCGGTGGTGGTGGCCGGGGCGGAGGGCGAGGGCGTACCGGTGGTGACCGGGGTGCCGTCGACGACCTTGAACGGCGCAGCGATGCGGTAGTTGCCGCTGAATCCGCTGCAGCTGCCTTCCGGGCCCTGTCGCACGCCCGGAACGTCCTTGCTGAGGAAGGACTCGGAGGCGCCGTCGAGCTGGGCGAAGTAGTCGGTGCTCACCGCCTTGCCGGTGGCGGCCAGGCGCACCTGGAGGGTGAGCTTCTCGCCCTTGGCGAGCTTGAACGTGCCGAGGTCGGCACGGATGTAGCTCATGTTGTTCTCGATGGCGTCCTGGGCGACGGGCTTCCAGTCGGCGCCGGGGAGCTTCACCTGGACGGTGAAGGCGTCCTTGCCCCAGACGGGCTGGTTGGGCGCGCCTTCTTCGCCGATGTTGGTGACGAAGAAGTGGGTGCTGAACTTCTTGAAGTCGACCGGGGCGTCGTTCTCGAAGGTCACGGTCGCCTCCTGTGCGGCGCCGCCCCTGGTCAGGGTGACGCCGGACAGGCCGCTGCCGGTGGCCTTGAGGTTCTCCAGGTGGTACCCGCCCGGGCAGGGCCCGCCGGGGGAGGGCATCGGCGGGGTCGGCACGTGGGGCGGCACGGTGGTGGGGCCACCGGTGGGGGTGCTCGGGGCCGCGGTGGCGGACGGGGTCGCGGGGACCCCGACGGCGCCGGCGGTGGCGGCGCCGGCGGTGGCGCCGAAGGTGAGGGCGACCAGGGCTGCACTGGCCAGGAGGCGGGAAGGGCGCACGATCGGTGCTCCAGCTATGAAGGAAGGTTGTGTGGGCGACGCGGGCCCGGGCGCGGGGCGCAGGGCGGGGCGCGATCGCGCACCCTATCGAGCCGTGGCGGCCGGATTCCGCCGGGGCGGAGCGGTTCGACCGGCGCCGGGGCGCGCCTTGTGTCGTTGGTGTACGGGGGGTTCCGTGCCCGGTCTCCGGCAGCGCCGCGGGTACGCGGGCCCCCCGGTTGCCCGGGGTGCCGGGTGGTCGGACGATGGGGGGCATGATGCACCAGATGCGAGCCGAGTACGGGTCCGGTGGGGAGGCCGGCGGGGTGCGGTTGTGGCACATGGTCCGGGGGGCGCAGAGCGTGGCGATGTGCGGCCGGGAGCTCGATCCGGGGGCGCGGGTGCGGGAGGCGGTGGACTGGGGGAGGACCCCGGAGCTGTGCTGCCACACCTGTGGGGCGTACTTCCTGCGCGAGACGCCGTACCTGTCGGCCGAGCACCAGTGAGCGGCCGGGCGCTACGGTGCTCGGTATGGACGAACCCCTGGTGCGGCCGCGGTCGTTGACCCGCGAGGCCGCCGGACTGCGGGTCGGTGTGCCCGGGCTGCCCGAGCACGTCGAGCGCTTCTGCGCGCTGGTCGAGCGGGTGGATCCGCTGCTGCACGCCTTCGTGGCGGAGCCCGGGCGGCACGACCGACTGCAGGCGCGGGCGCGGGAGTTGGCCGCGCGGTACCCGGAGTCGGCCGGGCGGCCGCCGCTGTACGGGGTTGCGGTCGGGGTCAAGGACATCGTGCACGTGGCCGGGCTGCCCACGCACGGCGGCTCCGCCCTGCCGCCGGGCGTGCTGGCGGGTCCGCAGGCCGTGGTGGTGGACCGGCTGCTGGCGGCGGGGGCGATGGTCGCGGGCAAGACGGTGACCGCCGAGTTCGCCGCGAGCGCCCCGGGTCCGACCCGCAATCCGCACCATCCGGGGCACACCCCGGGCGGTTCCAGCAGCGGGTCGGCGGCGGCGGTCGCGGCCGGGCTGGTGCCGCTGGCGATCGGCACCCAGACGGTCGGTTCGGTGATCCGCCCGGCCGCGTACTGCGGGGTGGTGGGCTTCCGGCCCACGCACGGCCGGATCCCGTTCGCGGGGGTGATCCCGAACGCGCCGAGCTTCGACACCCTGGGCCTGTTCACCGCGGACCTGGCGGGCGCGGCGCTGGCGGCCCCGCTGCTGTGCGACGGGTGGCGGGTGGTGGAGCCCGGCCCGGAGCCCGTGCTGGGGGTGCCGGACGGGCCGTACCTGGAGCGGGCCGAACCGGCCGCGCTGCGCGCCTTCGAGGAGCAGGTGGCGCGGTTCGAACGGGCCGGACTGGCGGTGCGTAGGGTGCCGCTGTTCCCCGACTTCGCCGAGGTCACCCGGCAGTTGCAGATCGTCAACCGGTTCGAGCTGGCCCGCAGCCACGCCGACTGGTTCGCCCGGTTCGGCGGCCTGTACCGGCCGGAGACGGCGGCGAGCATCCGGGTGGGCCAGGGCGTCGCGGCGGAGGACCGCGAGGCCGCGCTGGGGTTCCGGGAGCGGTTGCGCGAGCGGGTGGCCGGAGCGGCCGCGGCGGCCGGGGTGGACCTGTGGCTGGCCCCGTCCGCGCCGGGCGGGGCGCCGGAGGGGCTGCACAGCACCGGGGACGCGGTGATGTCGCTGCCGTGGAGCTGTCTCGGCCTGCCCGCGCTGAGCCTGCCCGCCGGGCGGACCCCGGACGGGCTGCCGCTCGGTCTCCAGGTGGTCGGCGCGGCGGGGGAGGACGAACGGCTGCTGGCCCGGGCCGCCCTGCTGGAAGGGCTGTTGGGCTAGGACCTGTCTTCGAACTCGCGTCTGCGGTCCGCCGTCCGGGCGGACGACGGGAGTTCGAGGACAGGCCCTGGGTCCGCCCGGGGGTCAGGCGAGTGCCGGGTCGGCCGGGTCGGTGGCCTCGGTGCGCAGCAGGCGGAGCAGGAGGCGGCCGGCCCGCTCGTAGGGGACGTCCTCCTCGTGCAGCACGGCCTGGGAGTTGGCCGTCTCCAGGACCGCGATCAGTGCGAAGGCGAGGTCGCCGAGGTCGGTGTCGGGGCGCAGGGCGCCGGCCGCGCGGGCGTCGGCGAGGGCTTCGACGATCGTTCCGTGCCACTCCCGGGCGCAGCCGGCCAGGGCGTCCCGGACGGCGCCGGGCCGGGCGTCGAACTCGGCGGTGACCTCGTAGAAGAAGCAGCCGCCGGGGAAGACCCGGGCCCGTGAGTAGGCGAGCCAGTTCTCGCAGAGCGCGCGGGCCCTGGCGAGGCCGGGCAGGGCGTCGGCGCCCGGGGCGACGACGGCGTCGGCGAAGATCCGGCGGGCGGCGCGGACGGTGGCGAGCTGCAGCTCCTCCTTGGAGCCGAAGCCGGCGAAGACGCCGCTCTTGCTGAGTCCGAGGTCGGTGGCGAGGCGGCCGATGGACAGCGCGTCCAGGCCTTCGACGGAGGCGATCGCGACGGCGCGGCGCAGGACGGCCCGGCGGGTCTCCTCGCCGCGCAGGACCCGTCCGTCGGTGGTCGGTCCGGCCATCGTGCGCCCTCGTTCCTCGCCTTGGTGGATGTCGCGGTGGGTGCGGCCCAGGGTAGTGCCCGGGCCACCCGAGAGTCCTAAAACTGCACGAACGGTCGTGCTAATATCTCGTCCCGAGCAAGGCAAGGCCAGGGAGCGCAAGAGCAGGAGACCCGATGGACCCGGCCCAGGCACTGATCCGCACCACCCTCAACCCCACCGCCCGGATCGCCCCCGGCCTGGCCGGGCGGGCGGCCTTCGAGCTGTTCCGGCGCCCGCTGCGGCGCAGCCGGGTCCGCCCCGCCGAGCGGGAGGTCCACGGACGGGCGGCCCTCGAACGGCTGACCGTGCACGGCAAGTCCGTCGTCGGCTACCGCTGGGGCAGCGGCGAGCGGCCGGTGCTGCTGCTGCACGGCTGGCGTTCCCGGGCCTCCCGCTTCGCGCCCTTCGTCCCCGGGCTGCGCGCCCTCGGCCTCAGCGCCGTGGCCTTCGACGCGCCGGGCCACGGCGACTCCGGCGGCCGCAGCACCAGCGTGCTGGAGTACCGCGAACTCGCGCTCCGGCTCCAGGACCGGTACGGGCCGTTCGAGGCCGTGATCGCGCACTCGCTGGGCGTCTGCGCGGCCTTCGGCGCACTGGGCGACGGGCTGCGGGCGGGCCGCTTGGCGGCCGTCTCCGGGGTGTCCGAGGTCGGCTTCTTCCCGGCCGCCTTCTGCGCCGGGCTCGGCCTCGACGCCGCCGTCGAGCGGGCGCTGCGGGACCGGATCGAGCAGGACCTGTTCGCCGGGGACGCCGGGGCCTGGGACCGCTACGACGCGGCGGGTCGGGCCGGTGCGGTCGGGCTGCCGATCCTGGTGCTGCACGACGAGGGCGACGACGTGGTGCCGCTGGGGCAGGCGCACCGGCTGAAGCGGGCGTACGGGGAGCAGCTGGACCTGGTGGTCACTCGCGGGCTCGGCCACCGGAGGATCATCGGGGAACCGACCGTCGTTGATCAGGTGACCGGGTTCATTTCCGCGGGACTGGGGGTCACTGCCGCATGAAGCTCGTCGAACTGCACGCACGGGCGATGGAACTGGCCGTCGAGGTGGTGGACGCCGTCCGGGTGGACCGGCTGGACCGGTCCACCCCGTGCGCGGGGTGGACGCTGCGCCGACTGCTGGAGCACTGCGTCGGCCAGCACCGGGGCTTCGCCGCGGCCGCCCGCGGCGCCGGGCCGGACCTCGCGCTGTTCGCGGACGCCACGCTCGGGGCGGACCCGGCGGAGGACTTCCGCCGCACCGGCGCCGACCTCGTCGCCGCGTTCCGGGAGGCGGCCGTCACCGACCGGGCGCTCTGGCTGCCCGAGATCCGCGACGGCGGGCCCTTTCCGCTCGCCCAGGCGGTCGGCTTCCATCTGGTGGACACCCTGGTGCACGGCTGGGACGTCGCCGCGGCGCTCGGCGACGCGGACCGGCTGGTCGCGGCGGTGGACGGCGACGACGAGCTGGTCACCGCGCTGCTGGCGGTGAGCGAGGCCGTCCCGAACACGCCGGAGGCGCGGGCGCCCGGCCGGGCCTTCCGCCCGGGCCTCGAACCCGGCGGCCGTGCCGGCCGGTTCGACCGCGCCCTGGCGCTGCTCGGCCGCGATCCGGCCTGGAAGGCCAGGCCCTAACGGTCGCGCCGTTCGTCCGGGAAGCGCGGTCCGCCGATCAGGTAGAACAGCGCGGCGGTCGGAAAGCCGAGCGAGGCGGCCAGCAACACGATGAACTGCCAGAACATCGTCATCATCCGCTCCTCGTCAGTCCCGGGCCGTCCGGACACCCGAAGGTGCGCCCAAACCCGACCGGCCCCGATCGGCCGAATCGGCCAGTCGCTATCCGACGGTATGGCCGAATCACCGCCGCTGCCACCGCACACCGCGCCCCGGCCCCCGCCGCACCGGCGCACGGGTCTGGGCGCGGGCCGGGACGGGCGGCCACACTGTCGGGATGCAGCTACAGCTCGCAGGGGAAGCACGGCGGCCGGACCGTGAGAGCGAGGACTTCGCGGCGGCCTCGCCGGAGGCGCTGGTCCTGCTGGACGGCGCCAGCTCGCCGGCCGGCCTGGAGTCCGGATGCCGGCACGGAACGGCCTGGTACGTCCGGCGCCTGGGCGTGCACCTGCTCGCCCGGCTCACCGACCGGGCGGACCGCTCGATCGCCGAGTGCCTGGCCGACGCCATCGTGGAGACGGCGGCGCTGCACGGCGGCCGCTGCGACCTCGGCCACGCCAACACGCCCGCGGCGATGGTGGTTGCCGCCCGGCGGCACGGGGATTCGCTGGAGTACCTGGTGCTCGGCGACTCGCTGCTGGTGCTGGAGTTCAAGGACGGCCCGCCCAAGGTGATCGGCGACAACCAGCGCTTCCCCGGCGGGGAGGGGCTGCGCCGCCAGGTCTGGGCGACCGTCCCCGGCTCGGCCGAGCGGGCCGCGCTGCACCTGGAGTACGCGCTGGCGGTGCGCGCCGCCCGCAACCGGGGCACCGGTCCGTGGATCGCCGCCGCCAGCCCGCGGGCGGCCGAGCACGCTGAGACGGGCTTCGTACCGCTGGACCGGCTGCACGCGCTGGCCGCCCTCACCGACGGTGCCTCGCGCTACACCGAGCGCTTCGGGCTGGGCAGTTGGGGCGACGTGCTGCGGCTGCTCGCCGAGTCCGGCCCGGGCGAGCTCATCGCCCGGGTCCGCGAGGTGGAGCGGGCGGACGCCACCTGCGAACGCTGGCCGCGCGGCAAGACCCACGACGACGCCTCCGCCGTCTACGCGTTGCTGTAGGCGACGGAGGCGACGGCCGGCCGCAGGGCCGTGGGATCGGCGGTTCTGGCCCCAGACGAAGCTGGACGGGATCCCGACGGGCCCGGATCCGTTGTCAACGCCTGTGCGCCAGGGGGGAGATGGGGATTCGACTTGCGGTACGACGTGCGCGAAAGGGCCCGGACCGTACGGTCCGGGCCCTTCGTGACGGGAGCGGTCAGCGGGCGTCGGCGGGGATGGTGCCGAGGCGGCCGGCCTGGAAGTCCTCCATGGCCTGCTGGAGTTCGCGGTGGCTGTTCATCACGAACGGGCCGTAGTGGGCGACGGGTTCGCGGATCGGGAGGCCGCCGAGGAGGACGACCTCGAAGTTGTTGTCTCGGGAGTCCTGCTTCTCGTCGGCGCGCAGGGTGATCGAGTCGCCGTCGCCGAAGACGACGGCCTGGCCCCGGTGGAAGGGGCGGTGCTCGGTGCCGGCCGAGCCGTTGCCGGCGAGGCCGTAGGCGAGGGCGTTGAAGTCGGCGCGCCAGGGCAGGGTGATCTGGGCACCGGGGCTGATCGAGGCGTGGATCATGGTGATCGGGGTGAAGGTGGTGCCCGGGCCCTGGTGGCCGTCCAGCTCACCAGCGATGACGCGCAGGAGCGCGCCGCCGTCCTCGGAGCTGAGCAGCTTGACGCTGCCTCCGCGGATGTCCTGGTACTTCGGGGCGATCATCTTGTCCGAGGCGGGCAGGTTGACCCACAGCTGGAGGCCGTGGAAGAGGCCGCCGGACCTCACCAGCGACTCCGGCGGGGTCTCGATGTGCAGCAGGCCCGAGCCGGCCGTCATCCACTGGGTGTCGCCGTCGGTGATGGTGCCGCCACCGCCGTGCGAGTCCCGGTGGATGAACGTTCCGTCGATGATGTAGGTGACCGTCTCGAAGCCGCGGTGCGGGTGCCAGGGGGTTCCCTTCGGCTCACCGGCCGCATAGTCCACCTCGCCCATCTGGTCCATCATGATGAACGGGTCGAGGTACTTCTGGTTGATCTTGGCGAAGGCGCGGCGGACGGGGAAGCCCTCGCCCTCGTAGCCCTCGGGGGCGGTGGCGACGGTCAGTACCGGCCGGGCGTTCGCGACGGCCTGGTCCGGCGTGGTCACGCGCGGAAGGGTCAGCGGGTTGTCGACGGTGACGGCGGGCATGTCGGCCTCCTTCGAGGGGGGTTCTCTGGCCTACGTCCACCAGATTAGTTCAATCATCAACAACAAGCAAGTTGAAAATTGAACTATGAGGGCATGGAGGAGCGCGGCTCCTCCCGCCGGGGTGGCTATCCGTACATCCGGCGCATGGTGAAGTCGACCATCTGCTCGACCGCCTTGGCGTCGAACACCATCCGGTGCTCGCCCTCCATGTCCAGGGCGAAGCCGTAGCCGGTGGGCAGCAGGTCCAGCACCTCGGCCCCGGTCACGGTGAAGTGCTTGGAGTCCTTGCCGGCGTAGCGGCGCAGCTCCTTGAGCGAGCTGAACATCGGGATCACCGGCGTCGGGGTGTTGTGCAGCGCCAGGAAGCCGGGGCGCTCGCCGCGCGGGCAGTGCACCTTCGAGGTGATGAAGATGGCCTGGAAGTCCTCGACCGCCATCGAGCCCGTGGTGAAGGCCCGGACCGCGTCCGCCAGGGACGGCGGGGAGGGCTCCGGGTAGAGCGACTGCTGGGACGCCTGCCCCTGCGCGCCGTAGGCGTCCGGTCCGGGCATGCCGTTCATGCCCGGCTGCGGACCCGCCTGCTGCTGGTAGGGGCCACCCGGGTATGCGTTCTGGTCATATCCGTACACACGGACAGGCTAGCGGGAGCGCACCCGCCCGCGCTGGCGTCGATCCTGACAAGGAGTGGTCCTCCCGGCTTGTGGGACGTGACCACGTTCATAGCGGATTCACCGCCGGGGGGTTGCCCAAGTTACCGCTGGGTAGCATCATGATGCCTACTGGTGGGTACGGGGCGCCCGAAACGCGGCGGTCACCCGGAAAGCGACGAACCGGAGAAAACAGGCCATGGGTCACTACAAGTCCAACCTGCGGGACGTGGAGTTCAACCTCTTCGAGGTGTTCGGTCGCGATCAGGTGTACGGCACCGGGCCGTTCGCGGACATGGACGTCGAGACCGCGAAGAACATCCTCAGCGAGATCGCCCGCCTCGCCGAGAACGACCTCGCCGCGTCCTTCGCCGACACCGACCGCAACCCGCCGGTCTTCGACCCGGAGACCAACACCGCGCCGATCCCGGCCGCCTTCAAGAAGAGCTACCAGACCTTCATGGACGCCGAGTGGTGGCGCCTGGGCATCCCGGAGTCGATCGGCGGCCAGGTCACCCCGAACTCGCTGATCTGGGCCTTCGCCGAGCAGATCCTGGGCTCGAACCCGGCCATCTGGATGTACTCCTCCGGCCCGGCCTTCGCCGGCGTCATCGCCGAGGAAGGCACCGAGGAGCAGCTGAAGATCGCCCAGCGGATGACCGACCGCCTGTGGGGCTCGACCATGGTCCTCACCGAGCCCGACGCGGGCTCCGACGTGGGCGCCGGCCGCACCAAGGCGATCAAGCAGGAGGACGGCTCCTGGCACATCGAGGGCGTGAAGCGCTTCATCACCTCGGGTGAGCACGACATGTCCGAGAACATCATCCACATGGTGCTGGCCCGCCCCGAGGGCGGTAAGCCGGGCACCAAGGGCCTGGGCCTCTTCATCGTCCCGAAGTTCGACTTCGACTGGGAGACCGGCGAGCTCGGCGAGCGCAACGGCGTCTACGCCACCAACGTCGAGCACAAGATGGGCCTCAAGGCCTCGAACACCTGCGAGATGACCTTCGGCGCCAAGCACCCGGCCAAGGGCTGGCTGCTCGGCGAGACCGTCGACGGCATCCGCCAGATGTTCAAGATCATCGAGTTCGCCCGCATGATGGTCGGCACGAAGGCCATCGCCACCCTCTCCACCGGCTACCTGAACGCCCTGGAGTACGCGAAGGAGCGCGTGCAGGGTGCCGACATCTCGCAGTTCCTGGACAAGACCGCCCCGCGCGTCACCATCACCCACCACCCGGACGTGCGCCGCTCGCTGCTGACCCAGAAGGCCTACGCCGAGGGCATGCGCGCGCTGGTCCTGTTCACCGCGTCCACCCAGGACGACATGCTGGCCGCCAAGCTGCGCGGCGAGCGCGACGAGGCCGCCGAGCGCCTCAACGACCTGCTCCTGCCGATCGTCAAGGGCTACGGCTCGGAGAAGTCCTACGAGCAGCTCGCCCAGTCCCTGCAGACCTTCGGTGGCTCCGGCTACCTGCAGGAGTACCCGATCGAGCAGTACATCCGCGACGCCAAGATCGACACCCTGTACGAGGGCACCACGGCGATCCAGGGCCAGGACTTCTTCTTCCGCAAGATCGTCAAGGACGGCGGCCAGGCGCTGGCCGCGCTGTCCGAGCAGATCCAGAAGTTCCTCGCCTCCGCCGAGGGCGGCGACGCCCTGGCCGCCGAGCGCGAGCTGCTCGCCAAGGCCGCCGGCGACCTGGAGGCCATCGTCGGCAAGCTGATCGCCGACCTGACCTCGGTCGAGCAGGACGTCAAGAACATGTACAAGGTGGGCCTCAACACCACCCGCCTGCTGATGGTCTCCGGCGACGTCGTCGTCGGCTGGCTGCTGCTGCGCCAGGCCGCGGTGGCCCTGGCCAAGCTGGAGGCCGGCGCCTCGGAGAAGGACGTGCCGTTCTACCAGGGCAAGGTCGCGGCGGCCCGCTTCTTCGCCAAGAACATCCTCCCGACCGTCGCCCCGCAGCGGGCGATCGCCGAGGGCATCGACAACGAGATCATGGAGCTGGCGGAGGAGGCCTTCTAAGGCCCGCACCCCCCTTCTGACCGCCTGACGAAACCCTCACACCGAAGGGCCCGGCTGCCACCGGGCCCTTCGGTGTTCCCGGTCGGTGATCACGCGCTGCGCAGGGCCCGGAGCGGGTCCGTGCGGGCGGCGCGCAGGGCCGGGTAGAGGCCGGCCAGGAGGCCGACGACGGTGCCGACGAGCGGGGCGGGCAGGGTGGTGGCGGGTTGGAGGACGGCGGTCCAGTCGCGGGCGGCGGCGACGCCGAGGACCGTGAGCACGCCGAGGGCGGTGCCGATCAGGCCGCCGAGGGTGCCGAGGGCGGTGGACTCGGTGAGGAACTGGGCCGCGATGTGGCCGGTGCGGGCGCCCAGGGAGCGGCGCAGGCCGATCTCCGGGGTCCGTTCCAGGACGGCGACCAGGGTGGTGTTGGCGATGCCGACCGCGCCGGCCAGCAGGCAGATCCCGGCCAGGGCCAGGAACAGTCCGGTCAGGTCGGAGGTCACGGTGTCCTGGAGGGTGTGCGGATCCGGGGGCGGGACGACGGTGAACGCGTTCGGGGTGTCCGGTCGCAGCGCGAGCGGGAGTTGGGCCGCCACCACCGGCGCGGCGCCGACCCGGGTGGCGACCAGCGCCTGGGCGCCGCGGTCGGGCTGGGGGGCCGGGTTGCCGTAGCGTTCGAGCGCCGTGCTCGCCGGGATCAGCAGGCTCAGCAGGGCTCCCGGCTGGCGCTGGACGTCCGCGTAGATGCCGACGACGGTGTACGGGAGCCGGTCGATGAAGACGGCGGGCTGGGCGTCCAGGCGGCTGACCCCGAGCCGTTCGGCGGCGGCCTCGCTGAGCAGCACCACCGGCTGCGCGGTCCTCTGGACGAACTCGTCCAGGGTGACCCCGGCGGTCAAGGTCGGCTCCATCGCGGCCACCGCGCCCGGGGTGGCGGCGAGGACGGACAGGCCCGTGCCCTCGTCGGGGCCGTCCGGGCGGCGGGAGAGCGTCGGGGCGCCGGGTACCGGCCACCAGACGCCGCCGGCCCGTACGCCGTCGATCGCGGCCATCCGGTGGTCGACGTCGGTGGGGAAGTCGCTGGGCGGGTTGGTGCCGGGGGCGGTGCCGTCGGTGCGCGGCCGGTCGGTGACGGTGACGGTGGTGGCCTTGGTGAGGCTGAACCGCTCGCCGATCTGGCCGGTGGCGGTTGCGGTGAGGCCGAGGACGGCGACGAAGGCGCCGATGCCGAGCACGGTGCCGAGCATGGTGAGCAACGAGCGGCCGGGGCGCTGGAGGATGCCGGACAGGGCCTCGGTAAGCAGGTCGTGGGGGCTGAGGTGGGAGGGTGGCTCGGGGATCGCGGCTCCGCCGCGTCGTCGGATGCGGATCACCGGACGGGTGCTCCCGCCTCGCTGAGCACGCCGTCGTGGATGCTCACCCGGCGCTGGGCACGGGCCGCCACGGCAGGGTCGTGGGTGATGACGGCCAGGGTGTAGCCCTGGGCGTGCAGTGCGTCGAACTGGGCGAGCACCGCCTCGGCGTTGGCCGAGTCGAGGTTGCCGGTCGGTTCGTCGCAGAGCAGCAGGCTGGGCCGGTTCACCAGGGCGCGGGCGATCGCCACCCGCTGGCGCTCGCCGCCGGACATGGTGCCGGGCAGGGCGTCCGTGCGGTGGCCGAGGCCGACCAGACGCAGCGCGTCCACGACGGCGCTGCGGGTGCGGCGCGGGGTGCGGTTGTAGACCTGGGCGAGCGCGACGTTCTCCTCGGCGGTGCGGTGCGGGAGCAGGTGGAAGGACTGGAAGACGAAGCCGATCCGGCGCCCGCGCAGCGTCGAGCGGTCCTTGTCGCGCAGGCCGCCGGTGTCGATGCCGTCGAGTTCGTAGCGGCCGGTGGTGGGGGTGTCGAGCAGGCCGAGCAGGTGCAGCAGGGTGGACTTGCCGGAGCCGGACGGGCCGGTGACGGCCAGGTACTCGCCGCGGTGGACGGTCAGGTCGGTGGGGCGCAGCGCGACCACGGGCGGGCGGCCCGGGTGGGTGCGGCCGACGCCGTACAGGGCGATCACGGGGGGTTTGGTCCCTGCCGTCATTTGCCGACCACCACCTGGTCGCCGGCGCGGAGTTGGGCGCCCTCGGCGGGGGAGACGGCCACCAGGCCGTCCGCGGTGACGCCGGTGGTGACCGGCACCGTGCTGCGGTTTCCGGCGGGGTCCACCCGGGTGACGGAGGTCCGGCCCGCCGCGTTGGTGGAGATCGCGGCGACCGGCACGGCGGTGACGGGGGCGCCCGCCTTGGCCTTCAGGACGGTGAGCCGGACGTTCCTGCCGTTCATGGTGGCGGGCAGGGGGGTGTCCGGGGTGATCGTCACCGGTAGGTAACTCGGGCCGCCGGACTGGCTGTTGGGCGCTCCGGCGACCTGGCCCGCGGCGGTCTGGCCCGCGGGGGCTCCACCGAGGGCTGCCCCGGGGGCACCGCCGGCTGGTGCGGCCCCGGCGCCGCCGAGGGTGATCACTCTGCCGGCCGGGGGAGCGGTGGTCGGGGTGCCGACCTCGGCGACGGTGCCGTGGACGGTGATGCCGGTGTCCTCGGAGAGCAGCTCGACGGCCATACCCGGCGTGACGCCGACTGCCTGACCTGGCATCAGCTGACCGGTGACGGTCAGGCCGCCGCTGGTGAGCGACAGCAGGGTGCCGGAGACGGGTGAGCCGACGGCGCCGTTGACGGCGGTGACGGTCGCGGGGAGGGCGGGCAGGAAGAGCACGTGGGCGGCCGGGACCATCGGGCCGTTGACGGCCCCGGCCCTGGCGAGGGCGGCCTCGTCGGCAGCCAACTGCTTCCGGGCGGTGGCCAGTTGCTGATCGAGGTCGACGGCGGGCTGCTGTTGGCTCTGCTGGGTCGGCCGGCTCTGCCGGTCTGGTCGGGTCGGCTGGGGCGGTGGCGGGTTCTGGGGTGCGGCGGCGCCCGCCCTCTTCTGAGCGGTGAGGTTGTCCACCGTCTGCCGGTCGGAGTCGACCGCCTTCTGTGCGGTGTCGACGGCCTGCTGGGTGGTGGCGCCGGTGGTCGGCACCGGACGGCCGAGCCCGCGGTAGAAGGCCGACACCGCCGCGGCGGTGCCCGGCCCGTACGAGCCCTTGTCGTCCTCGCCGCTGCCGTGCCCCAACCCGGCCAGGGCGTCCTGGAGTTCGGCCACGTCGGGGCCGGTGCTGCCCGGCTTGAGGTCGCGGTACGCGGGCACCGGCCCGGGGAGGGCGAACAGCGGCTGCCCGGACACCTCGGCCAGCAGTTGCCCGGCCGAGACGGTGTCGCCGGGCTTCACGCCCAGTTCGGAGACGTACAGTGCGGTCACCTCGGCCGAGGCCGCGGTCGGGACGACGTTGTACTGGACCGGCGGGTACACCACCGCTCGGGCGGCTGTCGAGGGGGTCAGTACCTGGCTGACCACCGGTGCCGTGAGCAGGCTGTTCGGCGGCGGCGCGGTCCGCGCGGCCCGCTCGGCGGGGGACTTCACCAGCGTCGCCGCCCCCACTCCGCCCACCGCCACCAGTCCGGCGGCCAGCGCCACCCCCAGCAGCGCCCGCCTGCGCCGTGCGGCCCCGGACCGGGCGGGCGGCGGTGACGGCGGTTCGGGGCCGGGCTCGGCGGTCTCGTCGGCGGGCGTCGTGGTGGTCAACTGCTTCCCCTCCCCGGTGACTTCACTGTGGACCAGGGCCATCATCCGACTGTCGGGCGCTGCCCGTGGTCCGTTCGCGAGCGGCAGCCCGTTGACGGTCTGCGACCGGGGCGGACCGCGGGGTGAAGGAGGCCCGGTGAAGTGCGGGTTCACGTTGTGTCCGTGTTCAACAACGGTTGCCAGGTATCGAATGCCATGTCCGTGTACGGGCATATGCTCAAGGGGCGAAGCCGACCCCCATCCGGCTTCGGCCCTCCCTCGACCCTGGAGCAGCATGTCGACCGCCGCCCGCCGGGCATTCTTCGACCGGACGCACACCGACGATCTGATCACGTTCCTCGGCACCTCGCCGTCCCCGTACCACGCGGTCGCGAGTGCCGCCCAGCGCCTGGAGAAGGCGGGGTTCCGTCAGGTCGCGGAGACGGACGCCTGGGACGGGTCGGTCGGCGGGCGCTACCTGATCCGCGGTGGCGCGCTGATCGCCTGGTACGTGCCGGAGGGAGCAGGGCCGGAGACGCCGTTCCGGATCGTCGGCACCCACACCGACTCGCCGAACCTGCGGGTGAAGCCGGTGCCGGACACCGGCTCGGCCGGGTGGCGGCAGGTCGCGGTGGAGATCTACGGCGGGGTGCCGCTGAACACCTGGCTCGACCGTGACCTCGGCCTGTCCGGCAGACTCGCGCTGAAGAACGGCGGTGCGCGGCTCGTCCAGCTGGACGAGCCGCTGCTGCGCGTGCCCCAGCTCGCCATCCACCTGGACCGCCAGGTCAACGACGGCATGAAGCTCGACCGGCAGCGCCACCTCACCCCGATCTGGGGCCTCGGCCCGGTCGACGAGGGCTCGCTGATCGCCTACGTCGCGGAGCGGGCCGGGCTGGCCGCCGAGGACGTGGCCGGCTGGGACCTCATGACCCACGACGTCCAGCCCGCCTCCTACCTGGGCCGGGACCGCGAGCTGCTGGCCGGCCCGCGCCTGGACAACCTGCTCTCGGTGCACGCGGCCACCGCCGCGCTGGCCGCCGTCGCGGTCGCCGCCGCCGAGGGCGAGGCCGTGCTGCCGTACATCCCGGTGCTGGCCGCCTTCGACCACGAGGAGACCGGCAGCGAGTCCGACACCGGCGCGCAGAGCCCGCTGCTCGGCAACGTGCTCGACCGGACGGTCCACGCCCGCGGCGGTTCCCCGGAGGACCGCGCCCGGGCACTGGCCGGCACCGTCTGCCTGTCCTCGGACATGGGCCACGCCGTCCACCCGAACTACTCCGAGCGGCACGAGCCGGGCCACCACCCGCTGCCGAACGACGGGCCGATCCTCAAGGTCAACGTCAACAACCGCTACGCGACCGACGGCGTCGGCCGGGCGGTCTTCGCGGCGGCCTGCGAGAAGGCCGGCGTGCCGTGGCAGACCTTCGTGTCCAACAACGCGATGCCCTGCGGTACGACGATCGGCCCGATCACGGCGGCGCGGCTGGGCATCAAGACGGTGGACTGCGGCATCGCGGCGCTGTCCATGCACTCGGCGCGCGAGCTGTGCGGGGCGGAGGACCCGTACCTGCTGGCGAGTGCGATCAAGGCCTTCCTGGAGGGCTGAGCACGCTGATGCGCAGGGGGCCCGCCGGTGTTCCGGCGGGCCCCCTGCGCGTTGCCCGGCTACTCCATGCCCGCGAGGACCAGCGGGAGCCGGCGGACGCCGTCGGCGACCAGCTTCACCGGCACGCCCCAGTCCTGCTGGTGCACGTGGCAGGCCGGGAACTCGATCTCCGGGTCGTCGTCGCAGGAGGCGGCCATCGCCGAGACGTGCAGCACGCCCTCGGTGACCCGGTCGGACAGCACCAGCTCGCGGGAGAGGTCGGTGTCCGCGCCCGCGCCGGAGACCAGCAGCTCGGGCGGGGTGGCGCTGACCAGCAGCCGGGTGGACGGGCCGTAGCGCTCGTCCAGCTTCTGGCCGCTCGGTGCCTCGAAGACCACGTCCAGCCGGAGGGCGCCGGGCGCGACCTCGGTCGCCGCGCGCTGGGTGCGGTGCGCCACCGACTCGACCCGCACGGCCTCCTCCGGCAGCCGCAGCCGGGTCAGCCGGTGCCGGGCCGACTCGACCACCACGATGTCGCCGTCCACCAGCACCGCCCCGGAGGGTTCGCGCAGGTCGGTGGCCAGGGTGGTGACCTCGCCGCTCGCCGGGTCGAAGCGGCGCAGCGCGTGGTTGTAGGTGTCGCTGACGGCGACCGAGCCGTCCGGCAGCACGGTCACGCCCAGCGGGTGCTGGAACAGGGCCTGGTCGGCGGCGCCGTCGCGGTGGCCGAAGTCGAACAGGCCGGTGCCGACGGCGGTTTCGACCGTCATGGTTTCACGTGAAACGAAGCGCAGCGCGGAGGTCTCGGAGTCGGCCACCCAGAGCTTCCCGCCGTCCGCGGAGACGGCCAGGCCGGACGGCTGGGCGAACCAGGCCTCGGCGGCCGGGCCGTCCACCAGGCCCTCGTTGGTGGTGCCGGCCGCGACGCCGACCGTGCCGGCCTCGGGGTCGTACGCCCACAGCTGGTGCACGCCGGCCATCGCGACCCACACCCGGCCGTCGAACCAGGCGACGTCCCAGGGCGAGGAGAGGTCCACCTCGCGGGCCGGCCCCTCGGTGGCCGAGCCCTGCCACCACTGGCGGCCGGTGCCGGCCAGGGTGGTGACGCTGCCGTCGGCGAGGCGCACGCCGCGCAGCGCGTGGTTCACGGTGTCGGCGACGACCACGTCGTACTCGTGCCCCTCCGGCAGCAGCGCCAGGCCCTGCGGCTCGCTGAACCGGGGGCTGGTGCCGTCCACCAGGCCGCGCTGCCCGTCGCCGATCCGGCGCACCACCGTCTCGCCGTCCTGGGCCAGCTCGACCAGCGAGTGGTGGCCGGAGTCGGCGACCAGGAAGTGCCCGTTCGGCAGCCGCAACGCCTTGCCGGGGAACTTGAGGTCGCCGGCGGCCGGCTCCGGCGCCACGTACGGGCCGTCCCCGCGCCGCAGGGTGCCCTTGGCCTCGTGCTCCGCCTCCAGCTCCGCCACCAGCTTGGCGATCGCGTGGGCATGGCCCTCACCGGCGTGCTGGGCCACCACGTAGCCCTCGGGGTCGATCACCACGAGCGTCGGCCAGGCCCGTACGGCGTACTGCTTCCAGGTCGCGAGCGCCGGGTCGTCCAGCACCGGGTGGTGCACCTCGTACCGGGCGACGGCGTCCACGACGGCCTGGTGGTCGGCCTCGTGCACGAACTTGGGCGAGTGCACGCCCACGATCACCACGGTGTCGCGGTGCTCCTCCTCCAGCTCGCGGAGCTCGTCGAGGACGTGCAGACAGTTGATGCAGCAGAAGGTCCAGAAGTCCAGGACGGTGATCTTGCCCCGGAAGTCGGCGAGGGTGAGGTCCTTGCCGCCGGTGTTCAGCCAACCGCCTGCCCCGACCAGTTCGGGGGCGCGTACACGTGCACGAGATGCCATGGCTGTATCCAACCCCATGGGGGGTCGGGGGCATTCCGGGCGGGCGGACATGGTGGCTTCCTCCGTCCGGGTTCTTCGGGCCTCGGATGCTACGGGTGCGGAAGATCGGCCTGCCAGCGGATCTCGCCGTCCTGGGTGTGCGGGGTCGGGCGGAGGCCGAGGGCGCGGGCGATGCGGGCGGAGGCCTCGTGGTCGGGGTGGATGTGGGCCAGGGCGGTGGTGACGCCGGTGGCGGCGAGGTGGTCGAGCAGGGCGCGGGCGGCCTCGGTGGCCAGGCCGCGGCGCTGCCAGGGGGTGCCGACCACCCAGGCGAGTTCGGCTTCGGCGGCCTGCGGGCGGACGGTGGCCTGGACGTAGCCGGTCAGGGCGCCGTCGGCGCGCAGCCGCAGGGCCCAGTTGCCCCAGGCCACGGCCGGGTCCGGGGAGCCGGCGGCGAGCCGTGTGCAGCGGGCGCGCATCTCCTCGGGGGTGGCCGGGCGGCCGCCGGTGAAGGCGTGCAGGGCGGGATCGGCGAGGGCGGCGGCGAGTTCGTCGGCGTGCTCGGGGGTGAGGGGGAGGAGGTCGAGGCGCTCGGTGCGCAGCGGGGTGATCAGCATGGCGACATTGAAGCGCTGCGGCGCGGCGGTGCCGCGCGGCGGGTGCGGGTGCGGGTCGAATGGGTGGTTCGAGTCCGACGACGGAGGAGGCTGTGGTGCGGTACCTGGTCAGGGAGAAACTGTTCGCGGTCGGCGACGACTACTGGATCGAGGACGACCGGGGGCACAAGGCCTACCTGGTGGACGGCAAGGTGCTGCGGCTGCGGCACACCTTCGAGCTGAAGGACGCGCACGGGCGGGTGGCCGCGGTGGTGAAGGAGAAGATGCTCGCCGTCCGCGACGCGATGAAGATCGAGGACGCCGACGGCGAGGTGGTCGCGACCGTCCGGGAGAAGCTGTTCACCCCGTTCCGGGACAAGTACCTGGTGGAACTGGCCTCCGGCGGCGAGCTGCGGATCCACGGCGACCTGATCGACAAGGACTACCGGATCGAGAACCAGCACGGGGACCGGCTCGCCCGGATCTCCCGCAAGTGGTTCCGGGTCCGGGACACCTACGGGGTGGAGATCGCGGACGGGGCGGACACCGGGCTGCTGCTCGCGGTCGCGGCCTGCGTCGACCACCTGGCGGCGGAGGAGCACTGAGGATCAGCGGTTCAGGACGTGGTCCCGGCCCCAGACGCCCAGCGGGGCCAGCGCCGCGTTCAGGTGCCGTCCCGCCTCGGTCAGCGCGTACTCGACCCGGGGCGGCACCTCCTGGTGGGCCTCCCGGTGCACGATGCCGTCGGCCTCCAGCTCGCGCAGGTGGGCGGCCAGCACCTTCTCGGTGATCCCCGGTACCAGGCGGCGCAGTTCGCCGAAGCGGCAGTGCGGGCGCTCGCCGAGCGCCCACAGGATCAGCACCTTCCACTTGCCGCCGATCACGTCCATCGCGGCGTCGATCCCGCAGACGTGCGCCCCCGGCCTCGGCACGGTCGCCACGGCCCACCCCTTCCGACCTCGTCGCTCACCCCAGGGTAACCACCCACTCCGAAGTGCGTACTTGATCACGGTCGGGGCCGCGCCGAGGCTGGTCGGCATGGCACAGAACACAGTTGAGAACGTCACGAAGAGCCCCGTCACCCTGCTCGGCCTCGGTGCGATGGGCACCGCGCTGGCCCGCGCCTGGCTCGCCGCCGGGCACCCGCTGACCGTCTGGAACCGCTCCGCCGCCCGCGCCGAGGCGCTCGCCGCCGAGGGCGCCGTGGTGGCGGCCACCGCCGCCGAGGCCGTCGCGGCCGGCCGGCTGGTGGTGGTCTGCCTGCTGGACGACGCCTCGGTCGAGGAGGCGCTGGCGGGGTCCGACCTGGCCGGCCGGGACCTGGTCAACCTGGTCACCAGCACCCCGGGCCAGGCCCGCGCCCGGGCCGCCTGGGCCGGGGCCCGGGGCGCCCGCTACCTGGACGGCGGCATCATGGCCGTCCCGCCGATGATCGGCGTCCCGGAGGCCGGGGCGTACGTGTTCTACAGCGGCTCGGCGGAGCTGTTCGAGGAGCACCGGGAGACGCTGGCCGCCCCGGCCGGCGTCCGGTACGTCGGCGCGGACGCCGGGCACGCGGCGCTGCACGACGTGGCGCTGCTGAGCGCGATGTACGGGATGTTCGCCGGGGTCGCGCACGCCTTCGCGCTGGTGCGGGGCGAGGCGGTGAAGCCGGGCGATCTGGCGCCGCTGCTGGGGAGTTGGCTCACCGCGATGGCCGGGTCGGTCGAGCGGACGGCGGCGCAGTTGGAGAGCGGGGACTACACCACGGGCGTGGTCTCCAACCTGGCGATGCAGGTGGCGGGCAAGGAGACGCTGCTGCGCACCGCCGAGGAGCAGCGGGTCAGCGTCGAACTGCTGTCCCCGTTCTTCCGGTTGATGGAGCACCGGCTGGCGCTCGGCAGCGGCGCCGAGGACGTGACCGGGGTGGTCGACCTGCTGCGGCGGTGAGGGCCGGCCGGTAACGTACCGGCATGGCTGACCTTGAAGAACGCGCCAATGTCGTCGCGTCCGGCTCACGGCGGACCGGGGCGGGGGTGGGCGTCCGTCGGCGCCGCGCTGCCGACCTTGCCGACTGCGTCCGGGCCCTGGCCGACGTCCACGCCGCCGACGGCTACCCCGCCGAGTGGCCCGAACGGCCCGCCGCCTGGCTCACCCCGGACGGCCTGCTGGCGGCCTGGATCGCCGAGGCGGACGGCCGGACCGCCGGTCACATCGGCCTGGCCCGCAGCACCCCGGGGGACATGGCCCCCGGACTGTGGAGCCGGCGGGCCGGCGGACGCCCGGAACTCACGGCGGTGATCGGCCGGTTGTTCGTCGCCCCGGCGGCGCGCGGACGGGCCGCCGGCGCACTGCTGCTGGACAGCGCCGTGGCGCACGCGCGGGTGCTCGGGCTGCACCCCGTGCTCGACGTGCTCTCCACCGACACCGCCGCCCTGGCCCTCTACCGCCGCCTCGGCTGGACCCCGCTCGGCAGCGGCGAACAGCGGTGGGCCTCCGGCCGTACGGTCGTGGTCCACTGCTTCGCCGCGCCGAGGGGGTGAGTCGGCCCTGGACCAGGATGGCTTCGACGCCCTGTTCGAGGCCGGCGAAGTCAGCGCCGTTCCGGGTGTGGAACGAAGCGACGGCGACTGCTGATCGGACGGACCTCGGCGATCTCGGTGCCGTTGCGGGTGATGTGGTGGACCTCGCCGGCTTCGACATCGTCGAGTACGGCCTTGGACCGCGCTGCGAGTTCGCGCTGCGTGATGGTCTTCATGCCGCCGATGTGTCGCGCCGTCATGCGCCGTGCGGCAGTCCTCGACTGCCGGCCCCGATCAGGCCGCGGAGCGGTCGGCGACGGGGCGGCGGCGGAGGGTGGGGGTGGTGAGGGACGGGGGCTGCCAGGCGCCGTCGGCCCGGTAGAGGTCGGTGCCGGGCGGGACGATGGCGTCGATCCGGTCCAGGGTGGCGTCGTCCAGGACCAGCTCGGCCGCCTCGAGGGCGGATTCGAGCTGCTCCATGGTGCGCGGGCCGATGATCACCGAGGTGACGGCGGGGTGGGCCAGCGGGAAGGCGGTGGCCAGCTCGGGCAGGGTGCGGCCGAGGTCCTCGGCGAGCTCGGTGAAGGCCTCGACCGCGTCCAGCTTGGCGGCGGTGGTGGGCAGCGCCGGGTCGAAGCGGCCCGGGTTGATGGCGGCGCGCCCGGTGGTCAGGTCGACCGGGCGGCCCTTGCGGTAGCGGCCGGTGAGGAAGCCGCCGGCCAGCGGGCCCCAGGTCAGCGCGCCCATGCCGAGCCGCTGCACCACCGGCAGGACGTCCCGCTCGATGCCGCGGGCGAGCAGCGAGTACGGCGGCTGCTCGGTGCGGAAGCGCGGCAGGGCGCGGCGTTCGGCGACGTGGTGGGCGTCCACGATCTGCTCGGCGGGGAAGGTGGAGCAGCCGAAGGCGAGGATCTTGCCGGCCCGGACCAGGTCGCCCAGGACGGCGAGGGTCTCCTCGATGTCCGTGGTGTGGTCCGGCCGGTGGATCTGGTAGAGGTCGATCCGGTCGGTGCGCAGCCGGCGCAGGCTCTCCTCCACCTCGCGCACGATCCAGCGCCGCGAGTTGCCGCCGCGGGCCCGGCCCTCGCCCATCGGGAAGTGCGCCTTGGTGGCCAGCACGATCTCGTCCCGGTCACCGCGGGCTGCCAGCGTCTTGCCGACGATCTCCTCGGACTCTCCGGCCGAGTAGATGTCGGCGGTGTCGACGAAGTTGACGCCCCGGTCGAGCGCGGTGTTGATGATCCTGGCGCAGTCGTCGTGGTCGGGGTTGCCGATGGCGCCGAACATCATCGTGCCGAGGCAGTAGGCGCTCACCTCGATGCCGGTGCCGCCGAGGACGCGGTAACGCATGGTGGTACTCCCCAGGTTGGTGGGTCGGTGCTGCGGTGTCGGCTCAGAGGCTAGGAGTTGGAGTGCGCTCCAGCGCAAGGGCCGGCGTGGATCCCCCTGGTGGGGGAGCCGGATCAGCAGCCGGGCGGAGGCCGGGGCGGGGTGGCGCGGGCGAGCCTGGGGCCATGGGAGAGCGCGAGTGGGTGCGGGACGGCCGGGCAGTGGCCGGCTGGGGCGTGGGCTACGCCGGGTTCGGGCTGGGCTGTGGGCTGAGCGGGACGGCCCTGTGGAGTGCCGCCTGGCTGGGATGGGTGGTCGCCGGGGTGGGGTCGGCGGCGGCCGGGGCCGGGTGGGCGGCGGCCCGGGGGCAGCCGGGGCGGTGGCTGACGCGGGTGCTCCGGGTGTTGTGCGGGCTGGCCGTGGTGGCGTCCTGGAGCCTGCTGATGGACGTGGTGACGCTGCTGTTCGGGCAGGCCGTGGACAGCGTCCCGGACGCGGTGCACAAGGCGCTGGCGGCGGCCGGGGCGCTGCTGCTGGCCGGGACCGCCCGGGCCCGGCGGCCGCTCGCGGAGCGGCCGGCGACCGGCCGCCCGGCGCCCTCGTCGGCCCCGGCGGCCGTCCAACTGGCCGCCTGGGCCGGGAGCCTGGCCTTCCTGCCCTACGTGGTGATGAAGCTGATCTGGGCGTTCGGGGGCAGCTTCGCCGGGGTCAGCGGGGACGAGATGTACGCGAGCTACGTGCACAACGGCTCCTCCGGGCTGTGGCTCGCGCTGGAGCGCCGGGGGCTGGACGGCACCGTGCTGCTGGCGGCGATCGGGGTGTTCCTGCTGTGGGGGCTGGTGCGGCCGTGGGGACAGGTGTTCCCGCGCTGGACCCTGCCGCTGCGCGGCCGGGCCGTCCCGCGCTGGCTGCCGCTCACCCCGGCGCTGATCGGCGCCGTCACGCTGGTGCCGTACGGGCTGGTCGGGATCGGCTACCTGTCGCTGTGCTCGTCCGGGGTGATCGGGATCCGCCAGGGCGAATGGGCCACGCCCGGGCAGGCCCTGGAGGTGGCCTGGGTCGGGGCCTGCGCCTTCGCGGGGTACGGGGTGGCGCTGGCGGTGGCCACCCGCTCGTACTGGCGGCGGACCGGCGGCGGCCGGGCTTCTGCGAAGGTTTGCTGAGATGGCAACAATCCTTGCCGATACCGGATGGTCGGTCGCAGCCTGGCGGTGGAGGTGAGCGACGATGAGCGCAACGAAAACGGCGGAGTACTACGACACGGCGGAGCGCCACGACGCGGTGGTGATCGGCGCGGGCGCGGCGGGACTGAGCGCCGCCCTGGTGCTGGGCCGGGCCCGGCGGCGGGTCGCGGTGGTGGACGCGGGTGAGCCGCGCAACGCCCCCGCCGCCCACATGCAGGGCTTCCTGAGCCGGGACGGCATGCCGCCGGCCGCACTGCTGGCGGTCGGACGGAAGGAGGTCGCCCGGTACGGGGTGGACCTGATCGACGGGCGGGTCGAGCACGTCGAGAACGCCGAGCCCACCGAACTCGGCTTCCTCGTCCACCTGGCGGGCGGACCGGTGCTGCACGCGCGCCGGGTGGTCGTCGCCACCGGGCTGCGGGACGGGCTGCCGGAACTGCCCGGGCTCGCCGAGCGCTGGGGCCGGGACGTGCTGCACTGCCCGTACTGCCACGGCTGGGAGGTCCGCGACCGCCCGCTCGGGGTGCTCGGCACCGCACCCGGGTCCGTCGACCAGGCACTGCTGCTGCGGCAGTGGTCGGCGGACGTGGTGCTGCTGGCCCACACCCTGGAACTGACCGCGGCCGACCGCGAGCGGCTCGCGGCGTCCGGGTCGTCGGGGGCCGGATCGTCCGGCTGGTGGCCGACGACGGGCGGCTGCGCGGAGTCGAGCTCGACACCGGGCGGGTGGTCAACCGCGAGGCGGTGTTCGTCTTCCCGCAGCCGGTGCCCCGGGACGCCCTGCTCTTCGGACTGGACTGCGCCCGGGACGACAACGGCTGGGTCACCACCGACCGGACCGGCCGCACCAGTGTGCCCGGCGTCTGGGCCGTCGGCAACGTCGCCGACCCGCGCGCCCAGGTGGTCACCGCCGCCGGGACGGGCGCGGCGGCCGCCTTCGCCCTCAACCACGACCTGGTGGACGAGGAGATCGGACGGGCGGTCGCACTGCGCCGCGCGTCCGGCCCGGCCGTCGCCGCCTGAGCGGTGGAGCCGACCACCGGACCCACCACCGGACCCACCACCGGACCCACCACCGGACCCACCATCGAACCCCCACCACGGAGAGGGAACACCATGTCCGCACAGCAGCAAGGCCACCAGCACCACGGGCACCAGCACCACGGCCACGGCCACGGCCACGTGCCCGCCGCCGACCTCGACTGGGACGCCCTCGCGGCGCACCTGGAGCTGGAGGCCGACCTGCGCGCCGAGGCCGTCACCGAGGCCGGGCGCTGGCTGTCCGGCCTCGCCGGGGACGGCGCGGTGCGCCGGGTGCTCGACGTCGGCGCCGGGCCCGGGGTGATCGCCGGGCTGCTCGCCGAGGTCTTCCCGGCGGCCGAGGTGGTCGCCGTCGACCAGTCGGCCGCCCTGCTGGAACGCGCCCGGGCCCGCGCGGGCGGCCGCCTCGGCACCCAACAGGCCGACCTGCCGGCCGAGTTCGACAAGCTCGGCGAGGCCGACCTGATCTGGTCCGGCAACGCCATCCACCACCTCGGCGACCAGCAGGCCGCGCTCACCGCCCTGGCCGGCCGGCTGCGGTCCGGCGGCCTGCTCGCCGTCGCCGAGAGCGGCCTGCCCGCGCGCTACCTGCCCCGTGACTTCGGCCTGGGCCGGCCCGGCTTCCAGGCCCGGCTGGACGCGGTGCACGAGGACGGCTTCGCCGCGATGCGCGCCGAACTGCCCGGCACCACCGAGGAGATCGAGGACTGGCCGGCCATGCTGCGGCGGGCCGGACTGGTCCCCAGCGGCACCCGCACCTTCCTGGTCGACCACCCGGCGCCGCTGGCCCGGCCGGTCCGCGAGTACCTGCGCACCCAGCTCGCACGGCGCCACGACCAGCTCGCCGAGGTGCTCGACCCGGAGGACCGGGCGACTCTGGAGGCACTGATCGAGGAGGACGCCCCGACCGGCGTCCTGCACCGCCCGGACGCCTTCTACCTCTCGGCGATGACCGTCCACACCGCCCGCCGGGACTGAGAACCGCCCCCGCCCGTCGCTTCCGAGGCCGCGACGGGCGCGGGGCCCGGGGCGTGGCGTGGCGCGGCCCTAGAGTCCTTGCATGACAGCGAACGAGCAGGGCTTCGTCGTGGTGACCACCACCCACGAGTCCGAGGAGCAGGCCCGGGACCTGGCGGCCGCCGTGGTGCGGGAGCGGCTGGCGGCCTGTGCGCAGGTGTACCCCGTCCGCTCGGTGTACTGGTGGGAGGGCGAGGTGCAGGATGCCGAGGAGTGGCGGATCGACCTCAAGACCCGGGCCGAACTGGCCGACCGGCTGGCCGGGTTCGTCGCCGCGCGGCACCCGTACGAGACGCCCGAGGTCATCGCCGTGCCGGTGGTGTCCGGCAGCCCCGGCTACCTGCGCTGGGTGGCCGGGGAGACCACGTCGTAGCCGGTCAGGGTGCGACCTGGAGGAAGGCCAGCACCGCCAGCACCCGGCGGTGGTCCTCCTCGGAGGGCGGCAGGTCGAGCTTCAGGAAGATGTTGGCGGTGTGCTTCTTCACCGCTCGCTCGGTGATCACCATCCGCTCGGCGATCGCCCCGTTCGAGCGCCCCTCCGCCATCAGCTCCAGCACCTCGCGCTCACGCGGCGTCAGCCGCTCCAGCGGCTTGGTGCGTTCGGTGTTGCTGACCAGCATCGCGATCACCTGGGGGTCCAGCGCGGTGCCGCCCGCGGCCACCCGGTGGACCGTGGCCACGAACTCGTCGGGGTCGAAGACCCGGTCCTTGAGCAGGTAGCCGATCGCGCCGCTGCCGTCGGCCAGCAACTCCTTGGCGTAGAGCTGCTCCACGTACTGGGAAAGCACGAGCACCGGCAGACCGGGGATCTGCCGGCGCGCCTCCAGAGCCGCCTGGAGGCCCTCGTCGGTGAACGTCGGTGGCAGCCGTACGTCGACGACTGCCACGTCCGGACGTTCGGTGAGGAGGGCCTGGAGGAGGTCCGGTCCGGTGTCCACCGCGGCCACGACCTCGAAGTCGTAGGCCTGCAGCATCCGGATCAGACCGTCCCTCAGGAGGAAGAGGTCCTCCGCGAGTACAACTCGCACGGCAGCTCCATCGTCAGGGTCGTGGGGCCGCCGAGCGGGCTGCGGACGGCCAGGACTCCGTCGAAGGTAGCAAGCCGGCGCTCGAGTCCGCGCAGGCCGGTGCCGCGGGAGGGGTCGGCGCCGCCGGTGCCGTCGTCCGTGATCTGGGCCTTCAGCGTGCCGTTCTCGTACCACAGTTGGACGTCGACGTGGCTGGCGCCGGAGTGCTTGGCGGCGTTGGTGAGCGCCTCGGAGACGGCGAAGTAGAGGGCGGACTCGACCGGGGCCTCGGGGCGGCCGGGCAGCTCGGCGGAGACGGTCACGTTCAGCGGGCTGTCCATGCACAGGGCCCGGACGGCGTCGGCGAGGCCGCGGTCGGCCAGCACCGGGGGGTGGATGCCGCGCACCAGGTCGCGCAGCTCGTTGAGGGCGGAGGCGGAGGCCTGACGGGTCTCGGCGAGCAGCTGCTTCGCGGCCTCCGGGTCCCGCTCGACCAGGCGCTCGGCCACGCCCAGGTTCATGCCCATGGCCACCAGCCGGGCCTGCGCCCCGTCGTGCAGGTCCCGCTCGATCCGGCGCAGTTCGGCGGCCTGGGTGGTCAGCGCGTCGCGCCGGGTCTCGGTGAGGTGGGCGACCTTGCGCTCGGCGGCCAGCGCCTCGGCACGGGCGGTCGGGCCGAGCAGCGACTTGGCGAGGGCGGTGTGGGCCCGCATGACGGCGGGGGCGACGGCCAGGCCGGCCAGCATCACCGGGACGCCGAACAGGGCGGCGGTGCCGGCCGCACCCGAGCTGGTGACGTGGATCCACAGGTACCAGGTGTTGCCGCCGTTGTCGGCGATCGACTGCCAGAACTGGGGCAGCACCAGGCCGAGGACGCCGTACGCGACCACCGTGAGCGGGAGGATCGCCAGCGTGAAGCCGACCATCGGATCGACCAGCAGCCAGAGCAGGTCGCGCCAGGTGGCCTGGTCGGACAGCATCGCCTGGCAGCGCTTCCAGGCCCCCTTGAAGCCCGCCTCGGCGTCCGGCAGCGGCTGGTAGGGGTCGCGGATCTCCACGCCGGTCCAGTCGGCGGCGAGCCGGCGCCGCAGGCCGGCCAGGCCGCGGATCGCGACGATCGTGGGCGGAACGAGCAGCGCGCCGACGCCGAGGCCCAGCAGGGAGGCGGCGACCGTGGCCGCGGTGAGCAGCAGCAGCTGCGGCACCGCGAGGGCGGCCAGGACCGGGCCGCGCAGGCAGGACCGGATGGCGTTGCCCAGCGCCCGGAGCGGGTTCCGCCCGGAGCGGCCGGTGGTGTCGGTGTTCTGCACGTTGTTCACAACTCCTGTGGTGATGCTGCTGGTCATGACCGCTCGGCCCTCCCCGTGACGGCCTCGCGGCCGGTATCCCTACCCGTTGCTTGCTGACGACATCCAGACTGCCGTCCGCCGCGATTCCGATCACTGGGCCCTGGACCCCTCTTGGTGGTACCTGGGTACACCCCCCGATCGACGACCAGAGGCCATGTCCCCGGGAAGGGCGTCCCTCCTAGTGTTGTCGGTGTCGGGAGGCGACCCGCCACAGAGCGCCGGAGCCTCCACAATCAAGCTGTCCCGAAGGGGAGTTCATCATGAGCGAGCGACGTGCGGAGGCGAACCGGCCACTGGCCGAGCGGGGTTGGGTCCGACTCGTGATGGTGCTGGCGGCCATCGGCCTGTTCCTCTACGGGCTCACGCCGGACGGTGCCCACGCGGCCACCACGACGGCCGGCAGCGGGAGTTCGGCGGCGGGCGGTTCGACGGCACCACCCGATCCCGGGTCGGTGAAGCGGCTGTTCGACGAGATCGTGCCGAAACTGCTCGCCGAGCACAAGGTCCCCGGCGCGGCGGTGAGCGTGGTGGCCGGCGGGCAGCAGGTCTTCGCCGGCGGGTACGGGGTCTCCGACGTGCCGAACCGCAAGCCCGTCGACCCGGCCCGGACGGCCTTCTTCATGGGCTCCGACGCCAAGGTGTTCACCGCCGTCGCCGTCCTCCAGCAGGTCCGGGCCGGCAAGTTGGACCTCCACGCGGACGTCAACACCTACCTGACCGCCTTCAAGATCCGGGACAGCTATCCGGGTCGCCCGGTCACCGTCGAGAACCTGCTGACCCACACCGGCGGCTTCGACGACACCTTCATGGGACTCGCCGAGGCCGAGCCACGGAACAGCGGGGGCCTCGGGTCCGCGCTGGCCGCCCACCAGCCGGACCGGGTCCGGGCCCCCGGGACGACCGCCGCGTACGACAACTACGGTGTCGCGCTCGCCGGTTACCTGGTCGAGGTGGTCTCCGGCCAGCCGTTCGACCAGTACGTCGCCCAGCACGTGCTGCAGCCGCTCGGCATGGACCACACCACTTTCACCCAGCCGCACCCCGCCCCCATCGACGCCGACCTCGCCCACGGGTACCGGCCGGAGGGCGGCGGGCAGACCGAGACCAAGGGGCTGTACGGGCCGCTGACCCCGACCGGGGCGGCCGCCGTCACCACGGCGGGCGACATGGGGCGGCTGATGCTCGCCCAGCTGCACGGCGGGACCTTCGACGGCCGGTCGGTCCTGGACCGGGAGGGCGACGCCCTGCTGCTCGCCCGGCACTTCGGGCCGGACCAGCGGATGCCCGGGATGGCGTACCTGCTCGAACAGCGCACCCGGAACGGGCAGCAGCTCCTGGTCAAGGACGGGGACGTGCCCGGGTTCCACAGCAACCTGGCGCTGCTGCCGGCGCAGGGGGTCGGGCTGTACGTGACCGTCAACGGGGACGGGGAGGGGGCCACCGGGGGGTGGATGACCCAGCAGGTGCTGAACGACTTCGTCGATCGCTTCTACCCGGCGGGGGGTGCGTCCGCTGGCGGTGCGCAGGCGGGTGCTGCTGGTGCGGCGGGTGGGGACCTTTCGAAGTTCACCGGGGACTTCCGGTCGACTCGGGTCAGCCAGTCGAACCTGACCAAGGCGGCGGCGCTGATGGGGTCGGTGCACATCGCCGCCCGTGACGGGCGGCTCGTCGTGAGCGGGCCGGTCACCCGGGATCCCTCGGTGGGGGAGACCCAGTGGGAGCAGGTGCAGCCGGGACTCTTCCAGCAGGTGGGCGGCAGCGGTCGGATCGCCTTCGAGCTGGACGGGGACGGAGACGTCACCTCGATGCTGACGGACAGCGACCCGACCATCGCGTACGAGCCGCTGGCGTGGTACCAGGCTCCGGAGCTGCACCAGCGGATCGCCCTGGGGAGCCTGGTGGTGCTGGTGCTGACCG